>PVBE011233336.1_pt1 | contig 70191 bp, 129 predicted proteins | sample 1631181 | NCBI WGS metagenome assembly PVBE01 (sample SAMN08397723, study PRJNA350692) | Marine metagenome, whole genome shotgun sequencing project. | isolation source: water | place: Pacific Ocean | collected 2012-04
CACCTCCACAAACAAGTTGGAAGAAATTAGGTTCAGGTACAATTTCATCAGGTTCGGCAACTGCTTCAACATCTTCATTTACAGCAAAAGATAACATGATGGTTTTGGGAAATATTAATGGTGGAAATGGATTTGCATTACAATTCGGACATTCAAGTGGTGCAATAGACACTGGTAATAATTATCGAGAAAGATATATCACAGATGGAACAACAAGCACACAATCACTTAGAGGTGATATTTGGTGTTATAATAGTGGTGCTGATGATCAAATATTTAATGTATCTGAAATTAGTAATTATAATGGTGCAGAAAAATTTGCATTTATGAAATCTGCAAGTAGAGATGGAACTTCACCAAAATTAAACAAAACTATTGGTAAATGGACACAAACAAATCAAATTGATAAAGTACAATTTAAATCATTTAGTAATGTTGGTGCTGATTCTAAATTTGTTGTATTAGGAATGGATAATGATGAAGCTGATTCAGGTACAAATTTTTGGGAAAGTATAGGATCAAAGACACTCACTTCTGCAACAGATAGTTTTTCAGTAGATTTAACAAGCACAAAAGACTTTCTAATGCTTGTATTCACAAAAGAGAAAACAGGTGGTTATGTCAATCCTAAATTAGCTTTTAATGACGACACAAGTAATTATAAAACACGTTCAAGTGATAATGGTGGTTCACCTACTGATCCATCAGGTGGTGGAAATGCACATATTTTCCTAAGAGCTGGTGAATTAGATGGAAGATCATTTACTGTTGGTTATATTTGTAATTTAGCAGGGGTTCATCATGGAGTTATAACAGATACACTTAACGCAGGTTCAGAAGGATCTGGAACTGCTATTGGTAGGTATCAAGCTTTTGGTTGGTGGCAAGACACAGATAGAATCACAAAATTAAATTTCACACATGGAGCAAGTGGAGATTTTGCAAGTGGAACTAAAGTAGAAGTATTTGGTGGTAATATATAATGGCAGGCACATGGAAAAGATTAAGAGATGTTGTTACAGTAGCAAGTAACGGTGATCAAATAGCAGAATTTACTTTTGATGCAAATGATTACTTGAAAGTTGTAATGTTTATTAAAAAACAAGGAACTGGTGATTTCATATTATATCCAAACGCTATAACATCAGGTAGTAATACTTTCACAGCAAGATATGGAAAAGACTTTGGAAGTTTAACTTCAAATACTGATCATATAGGAATACATGGAAATTATGGACAATTAGAAGGCGATTGTTTAGCAACATTTTATATTTCAAACAAATCAGGTGAAGAAAAATTAATTTTATGGGAATATGCTTTGGGAGCTAGTGGTGACAATGCACCTGATAGTTTTGAGGCTTCAGGCAAATATACAACAAAGACAGGTCAAATAACATCATTTAGTGCAAATTGTGGTAGTGGTGGATTTGGAGCGGGTACTTGGATAGCAGTTTATGGAATGGCAGATGAGATAGTAACAGATGAAAAAGCTGCACTAACAAATATACCAACAGGCACACGTTATGAAGAAACAGATACAAGAAAAATATATCGTAGAGCAACTAACTTGATTGATGGTTCAGATTTAAAGGCTTATTATAAATTTGATGAATCATCAGGTAGTGTGATAAATGTTGCAGGGGATGTTACAGATAATGCTTCATTAGGTTCAAATGCTGATATGACAATAGGTGGTACAGGTACAGTATCTTATGGTCAAACTGGAACACCTAGTAAATTAGGAAATGGAATGAGTTTTCCAGCTACAAGTTCAACAAGTGGTACTTATGGTACTTGTGGAACTTCTCTAAGTCAATTTAATTTCTTACATGGTGGAACACCTAAATGGACAATAGCATGGTGGCAGAAAACAAGTACAGCAGGGGGAACTAATAGACAAATATTTGGAACAGCAGTCGGTGATACAAAAGCAGGGATTGTACTTTACTATTATAATAATAACTTGCGAGTTTACATGGCAAAAACTCATCCAACAGGCAATAATCAACCTATAAGCACAAATGATAGTAGTGTAGGTAATAGTGATTTTACTGGAATGGAAACAGATGGTAATTGGCATCTATATGTTGTAACTATGGACTTTTCATTAAGTAGTGACAACTGTAAAATTTGTAAAGATGATGGAACAAAACATACAGCAGATAAACATGGATCAAATACGCCTGATGCAATTACTCAAAATTCTGTTAATTCATTAGGATTTAGATATAGAATATCAAATACTGCATATATTGTACCAACTGCCGAATACTGTGAGGTTTCAGTTTGGAATAGAGTTTTGACAGATGCAGAAATAACTCAATTATATAATTCAGGTGCAGGGTTTCAATTAGACACAGGCGAAAAAATTTGGAAAGAGAGAGGTACTGCATAATGGCAACTACCCTTTATATAGTACAATTGGAGAGTATTTGATATGGCTATTACATTTTTAGGAGCCAAAAGAATACAGGGAACTAAACTTGATAGAAAAGTAGATTCATTAGGTTCAAGTGCTGATGGAACAAATACTGGAATTACACTATTAACACCACACGGTGATTTTAATCAAGATGCGTTATCATTTACATCAGATGGAATGTTAGGTGGTGATTTTACAATAGCAGGGTGGATATATCCTACATCAAGTTCAGGCTATCCTACACTTTTTTACAATGGTGAAGGTGGTGGAAATGGTAGAATACAATTAACGGTTATGAGTTCATCATCACCAAAAATAGAATTATGGTCACAGAATAAAGTAACAGAATCAACAAGTGATTGGACACTCAATAAATGGCAACACGTAGCAATAACAGCATCAGGTTCGACTTGGAAAATATACATTGACGGAACAGAAAATGGTTCAGGTACGGCAGCGGCATCAACAAGAAGTGATGATGAAACAAAATTATTCGGTGCAGAAAATACAAGTGCAGCAAACGATTTTGTTGGTAAAATGAAAACATGGTGTATTTACAATCGTGCTTTATCTGCAACAGATATTGGTTCATTAGCAGATGAATCAAAATTACCAACAGATTCATCATTAAACACAGGTTCTAGTTTGAAACTTTATCTTCCAATGACAAGTAATTTCAATGATTCATCAGGTAATAGTGTGACAATTAATACACATGGTAATCCTTCCATAGTTTCACCTAAACTTGGCACAGGTGCTTATGAATTTGATAATACAGCAGAAGGTAGAGTAGAACTCGGTAGTGCAAGTGATTGGCAATTCTTACATAACACAGGTGCAAAATGGACAATAGCAACTTGGTTTAAAAGACCAACTGCATTTACAAATATGAGTGGTTGTTCTCTTTCAGGTGATTTAACTTGGTTATGTGAAACAACAGATGGTAATGATAGTGGAATTGGTATAAAGTATGATAATAGAAATGATCCAGATCATAGATTACAATGTGAAATAGTAAATGAATCTAATTCGGCAGTATGTGTTGTACAAGAAGATAATTGGTTCCCTGATGATGATGATTGGCATCATCTAGCTATAACTTTTGATCAAACATTAGCCAATACAAATATGATTGCATATCTTGACGGTGTTCAAAAAGGAACAGGTAATAAATCTGCAACACCAAGTGATGTAGATTCAGGTGATACATTAAGAATTGGTGGTGGTGTAGATAGTCATGCAAGAGTAGGAAATTGGACTTTAGATGATTTTGGAATTTGGAAACGTGTCCTTACTGCAACAGAAATTGGAAAGTTAGCAAATAATAATGTAAGTGGTGCTTCAGGTTGGGATCAAGGTGGAACTGACCATGAAATATCAGGTGGAAAACTAAATATTAATGCAGAATCAAGAGGTAATCATAGAATTTGGTATGATCTAGGAAGTGCAAAAGGTGATAGTGATTTTGTAATGAGATATGAAATGAATTTAACATCATACAATTCAAACAATGGTGGTGCTTCAATGACATTCGTTTCTTTATCAAGTAATGACGGTATATTGACATCTACAAACGATGCACTAAACACCTTTAATTATTCAGGTAATGGTTGGCGACAATCAATAGCAGATGGAACAAGAAATGATGCAACAGGTAATCAAACAGATAGTCTTGGTTCAGTTACAGCAGGTACAACATATTATATGCAAATGAAAAGAAGTGGAACAACATATACACTAAGTCAACATAATTCAGATTACTCCTCAACTACTTGGACAAATGATAAAACAATAGGTTCAGGTGTTACAGGTTTAAGATATATTAAAATCCAAAATGGTTATCAAGGAAACAAAGCTGGTTGGATAGATAATATCAAGTTTTGGGAATCTGCCACAGCAAGCGGTGATCCAGATGTTGATTTATCATTTACAGCAGGCGATGGACAATTAGTTTCATCATTAACTGACAAGTCAGAATTAAAAGCAAATTATACTATGGATAGTACATCTTTAGAAGCACTAAAATCATCAGCAGATTTAACAGATGATTTCTCAAGTGACACATGGACAGGTTGTAAAAATAGTGCGTGTGATAATGGCGCACCAACTACCATAGATATATCGAGTGGAGCTTTACGTGCAAGTACGGTAAATACTGCATCAGATGATAGATTACATAAAGCACTTGGATTCACACTATCTAATAGTAAATGGACTTGTCAGTTTGAGGTCACACTTAGTTCATCTAATCAGGTCAACATAATTGCTCTTACAGATGGTTCAGGTAATTTGAACGCCGCTGATGGATTATTAGTTGATTATGCTTCATCTAAATTAAAAATGATCTCATACAATGGAAGTTCAAAAGGACTAGAGTCAACAGGTATTTCAACATCAACAGGCACACAATATTTTGTAACATTAACTAGAACAAGTGAAACAGGGTTAAAATTAGATGTTAGAACTGGATCACATACTGGAACATTAGTTGGAAGTGAAACTGGAACAATTAGTAGTAGCACTATTGATTTGGACACTGTTCAATCAGGTGCATACGGAAGGCAATCAGGTGATGCTACGTATGTTCTTGATAATCTAAAAATTTACAACAATTCAGGGGATTTAGATGGTTGTAAAAACGACTATTCATCAACAAGTGAATTAGAAGGAATGACTAATCTACCAGTTAATACAATCTTTGAACAAACAGATGATACACCTACATACTGGTGGAAACAATCTGATAATACATGGTCATTAGATGGTTCTGTTATAGCAAATACTGATATGACAACATCATATACAGGTTATACAGGTGATACAGGTGCTTATAGTTATGATTCAACAGAAAATGGAATAACAGTATCTACTTCATCTAAGAATAAAATTATTGTAAAAACACTATCTAGTACATTAGGTAAATCAGATAAGTGGGTGGCAAGATGGAAAATGACAAGAAAATCAGGTGATAACGGTGATGGGTATGGTATAGCATTTACTTCATCAGGTGCTTCATCTGTATCACAAATTAATGCTGGTGGGTATGCTTATGGAATACAAGTTTATATGGCTAATAGTGGAACATTATATTCTGCTTCAAAAAATTCAGGTGGTTCAGATGATAGTGCAAGTGACAGTATGAACACAACACAAGGAACAGGTGTTACTAGATATTTTCAGATACGTCACATAAGTCAAACTTCTTACGAATGTAAAGTATTTTCAGATTCAACGTTTGAAACACAAGTAGGTGATACAGAAACAAGAACATCATCATCGCAAACATTAGATTATGACCAACTTGCTTTTTTCACAAAATGGGGTGATGCAACACATTCTGCTTTGTATGAAGATTTAGAAGTGCAAAAAGGAACTACGGAGTGGATAGTATAATGGCTGTTAAATATCTAAGTGGTAATCGAACTTATGGAACTGCTGCCGAGATACCAACTTTTGGTGGTGTTACAGGGTGGACAGAATTGGGTAGAGCAACATTAGGTTCAGCAGGCGATACTCTTGATCTTACAGGTTTAGATACATCAGCTTATCCTCACATAAAGATATTGGCTACTGTTCAACCATCTAGTGGTGGTAGTGATGAAACTTATATTAATTGGAGATTCAATGGTGATTCAGGCAACAACTATGCTTTCAGATATAATTCTGATGGTGGTTCAAGTGGTACAAACACAAGTCAAAATAAAATGTTATCATATCCTCCAACAAATAATCAATGGCAATTCATTACAATGGATTTGATTAACAAATCTGATCAAGAAAAACTTGCTATATTACATACGATATGTCGTGGTGGAACAGCAGGAGGAGCTAGTAATTCACCAAGTCGTAGAGAAATAGTAGGCAAATGGGCTAATACATCTAGTACCATATCACAAGTCACAGCAATAAACTCTCAAACATCTCAAGGTAATTTTGAAGCTGGTACAGAATTTGTAGTATTAGGAGCAAATTCATCAGGTGGAGGAGCAACATCAGCTTGGCAAGAGTTAGATTCAGATTCAGGCACAACACCATTATGTGAATTTACAGCTAAAAAATATCTATGGGTTCAAGCTCATGTTAAAGGTTCAGATAGTGGAAAGTTTCAGGTTGGAAATGGTTCATTAGATACAGGTTCTAATTATGCACTTCGTTATGAATCAGGTGGTTCAGCAGATAATGAAACTGGTAGGACAGGTTCAGAGTCACTAACAATTACAACACCAATTTACTATAATATGTTTATCATAAACAAATCAGATAAAGAAAAATTAATCATTAGTCATGGTGCAAGACAAAACACAGCAGGTGCAGGCACAGCTCCTAATAGATGGGAAGAAGCTTGGAAATGGACTAACACCTCTGCACAAATTAATCGTATAGGATATGTGGTACATGGTAGTGGTAGTTTAGATTCATCATGTCAAATAAAAGTGTGGGGTTTTGACTAATGGTTTGGGCAGTATTAGGTGAGACAACACTTACATCATCAGCAGATGTGATAACAGTAGATAGTATAGCAGTAAAGAAACATTTAGTAGTTCAAGCAAAGTTATTGAGAAGTGGAAATATTGAGGCTGCTATTAGATTTAACAACGATTCAGGTAATAATTATTCTACAAAATATAGTGTTAACGATTCGGAATCATCAGGTACTAACAAAAGTTCGATAGATACCAATCTTACAGCAGCCGGAAACGAATTTGCTACATATAATATTTTTAATGAAGCAACTAAAGAAAAATTAGTAATAAGTGAACTCGTTGATTCAAACACATCAGGTGCAGGAAACGCACCACAAAGAGTAGAAGTTGTAGGTAAATGGACAAATACATCTAACGCTATTACAAGAGTTGATCTAATTAATGTAGGTGGAGGCGACTTTGCAGCAGGTTCAGAAGTTGTTGTTTGGGGTGATGATGGTACAGATGCAGGTCAAACAGGTATTCCAACCGGTTCAATTCACGAAGAATCTGATACTGGTAAACACAAAATATGGAACGCAACTACGAGTACGTGGACGGAGATTGCATAACCATGGTTCCAGGAACCTTTATGACATCACAAATGGAGAAAATTAACATTGTCTGAGGAATTTGAAGATTTATTGGCATTAGGTACTTCTTACCAAGCATTAGCTGTTGGAGATGTATCTGGAGCAAAAGGTCAAAATGTAGAATGGTTTTCTAGTGATATAACACGAACTGGTGGACCACAATTTTCATCTAAATATAGAATATCCTTAGCATTAGATGCCGAAAAATCTGTTGAAATTACATTAAATAGTGGATCTAATTGGGTTAAATTGAATGGCGGTACAGCTTTAACAGCTAACTGTGCATATACTTTTGATATTCCATCTAGAGCTAATGATACTTTTAATATCCGTATTCCAGATTCAAGCGGAGCTACAGTAGTTTATTGTAGAGTCGACGAGGTATTTAGTGAAGGATAATGGGTAGTAATCCTCCTCAAGGTGGTGGCGGCGGAACCATCATCAATGCTTTATCTGATGTTGAAGATGTAACAGTAACTAGTAATTCATCTGGTGAGATTTTAAAATGGAATGGTTCTGCTTGGGTTAATCAAACTTTAACAGAAACAGGAATTCAAGGTACATTATCTAATGCTGCAATTAAAACTGCTTATGAAGCAAATTCAGATACTAATGAATTTTCAGATGCAGAACAAACAAAGCTAGCTGGAATAGCTGCTAGTGCAAATAATTATACTCATACTACTAATGCTAATTTAACAGGCGATGTTACTAGTGTTGGAAATGCAACAACTATTGCTGTAGATGCAGTTGATATTCCTATGTTGTCTGCAACAGGAACAGCAAGCTCTACAACTTTTCTCAGAGGCGATAATACTTGGGGTAGCGCTGGTGGCGGTGCACACACTATTCAAGATTGGACTTTACAAAGTTCAACTCCTGCAGATCCTGCAACTGATACTGGTAGAATGTATATGAAAGACATTGATAGTAATAATGAAGGACTCTTTATGAAAGTAAAGAAAAACGGTACTGTAAGCGAAGTGCAAATTCTTTGAGTGAATTTAAAAGTTGTATTTATAAATACGACAGTAATGGTAAAGATATTATAGCTGAAGAAATTAATATCAATGAGGGTGAGATAGAAGAGTGGCCTCATAAATGGGAAACTCCAATTTTATATTGGGATTTAGTTTCTGATAGTCCTGATATTGAAGGTGTAGATTTAGAAGAAAAATGTGTTAAACGTGCTTTATTAAGATGGCAAGTTGTAGTTAGTGATTTAAAATTTAGAAAGTGGAGAACTAATAAACCATCTCCACGTATTAGAATTGAATTTAGAACAGGCGAACAAGATGAGATGTTTGCTAAAAGTAAAGGAACATTAGCTTATGCATATTTTCCTGGACAAGGAGATGCCTCTGGTAAAGTAGTTTTTAATGATGATAATTTATGGAGTACTACTGGTAAAGGCGTACCTCATATTAACCAAGGAGGTCAACACGTAGTTTTAAAAACTTATATTCTTGAACACGTATTGATACATGAATTTGGTCATATGTTAGGTTTAAGACATAACAAATATGAAAAAGAAAGTGTAATGTACCCATATTATAGTGGTATTTTAGATTTATCAGCCAGTGATATAGCACGAATACAAAACAAATACGGAGAGAGAAGCATATGGAAACAGTTGCTCAACAGATTACAAGGATACTTCAACAGGACAATTCAGTGAGATGTTCAAACGCTCTACACAAGTGGGTAGAGGTTATGATGCTGAAAGAAAATAGATTTTTGCGTAAATGTATCAAATGCTGCAATTCACAAGAATACAAAAATGGAAAATGGGATTGGATAAAGAATGAATAGTGAAGAGGATCATATTAAATTATTACAACCTGAACGACCTTGTGAAGTCTGCAGGACTCCTAATGTTGAAAAGATTGAATTGGACTTTATTCAAAAGAAAATGTCAACACAGGAAGTTATCACACAATTAGATTGCTCTAAATGGAAATGGTATCATCACGTAAAGTATCATCTTAAACCAGGAGTAGCTCAAGCTTTAAGTAAAAATGCAGATTTCTTAGCTAATCAGATTGTAGACAAGACTGGTGATTTATTAGAATCATTAGAGAGATTACAAGAAAAAGTTAATCTAATAGAATCTCAAATAGATGGTAATACTGAACCAACAAAAATTAAAGCTTATACTAGTATGGAAGCTGAAATTAGAAATACCGTATTAGCTCTTGCAAAAATTCAAGGTGACTTTAAAGATTCTGCTTATATTCAAGTAAATAATATTACTGTTCAATTAAATAAAATATCCGATATTGTTATGTCTAATGCATGTCCAAAATGTAAACCAATATTTGCAACTAAACTAGAAGATTTGAAATGAAGTCTGGAATAATTTCTACCTGTGATGCTGCTGTATGGCAAGAGATGCCAATTAGTGAAAAGATGTCTGTATTACTTAAAGCATCTGAAGATCCAGTTTACTTTTGGTCGCATCCTGCCTTGGGTAATACAAAACCATGGGAGGCACAAAATAAATTATTAAAAGATTTCTACGGGAAAAATAAAGATAATAAAAGAAACTATTCAGAGTTAATTTTCGTATCAGGAATGCGAGGTGGTAAAACTACATTAGCAGCTATGATTAGTTTGTATGAAGTATTTAAATTATTAATTTTAGAAGATCCAGCAGCTCATTATAAATTAGGTCCAGGAAGTGAAATACAATGTATTAATGTAGCACCTTCAGAACCTCAAGCATTAGATACTGTATTTAAAAGAAGTAAAGAATTAGTAGCTCATAGTCCTTTCTTTATGGCTCGAGAATATGAATTAGTTTATAATGCAATCAAGTTCCCAGATAAAAATATTACAATTAAAGCTTTAGGTTCTAACTCTGGTTCCGGTGTAGGAAGAACAGTTAAATGTTTTATTGCAGACGAAGTAAGTAGTTTCTTAGATAATCAAAATAAAAGATCTGCCCAAGAAGTATATTCTAGATTATCAAAATCAACTGCAACTTTTAAACCTTGGAATGAAAATATTCGGGTAGCTATCTCTTCCCCTCTCTATGACGGTGATTTTATCACAAGTATGCATAAGAGGGCAAATGATGAAAAATGGGATTGGGCTATGACTGTATGGGAGCCAACTTGGAATCTTAATCCAAATTTAACTAAAGATGTATTAGAAGAAGAGAGAAAGAAAGATCCAATTTCTTTTGATAGAGACTTTGGTGCAACTCCTGGTGTTGAAGTAGAAAACTTTATGTCCAGTGAGTTAATTAAAAGAGTTAAAATGAATCAATTAAAAAATCATAATTTCTTAGAAGATATAGAAAACATTGAAGCTAAAAATGATGCTGTATATTATATTATAGGAACAGACCCTGCAATTAAAAATGATTCGTTTGGATTAGCTATTGGTCATGTAACTACTGGTGGAGAAGTTATCATTGACGGTTCATTATCTTTCTCAGCTGATAGAGGAGAAGAAATAAAATCAGCAGATATTAAAGAAATACTTATTCCATTATTTGAACATCTTCCTGTACAGTATTATATATTTGATGCATACTTACATGGTGAGTTAAAAGATATGGCTGAAGAATATGGTATTACTACATTCCAACATTATCTTAATTTAGAGGACTGGATTAAAACCAGAGATATGCTTGATAAAGGCACTGCTCAATTACCTCTAGATGAGCAATTATCTAAGGAGTTACAATACCTCCAATTAATTAAAGGAAAACAGGTCGACCATCCTAGGAAATTTCCTGATGGTTCTAAAGGCGGAAAAGACGTTGCAGATGCTTGCTGCCAGATAATTTCGCTGGTTAAGAGGACAGAGGATCTCCAATCAAACAAATACTCAAAAGTACCTAGTTTTATTGTACAAACATTTTAGGTGAAATAATTGGGAATCTTCGATATATTTAAATCAAAAGCAGCTTCTAATCCTGTACCTCAAACTACACAACCAGCAGATCCATTAGTAATGGAACCATTCCAAGTAGAAACAGGTAGATTAGTAGATTCAAGAGCACAAAGGGCATCTAATAGATATACTGAAGCAGATGCACTTGTAAATATGGATGAGAGATTATGGTCTGTTATAGAATTAGCAGCAGTTATGGTTAGAAAGTCATACAATGGAATAAGTTTAAAACCAGAGGGTAACGAACCTATACCAACAAATACTTCTAACGCTGAAGAGAATGCAATTCTCGAAGCTAAGAAATTTGCAGATCAAATTGACATTCCAGGTTTACTTTATAATTACACAAAGGATTTATGGAAATACGGTGATGCTGTAGATAAAATAACATTCTATGGCGGTAATGGTATTTCTAAATTAACACCACTACCAATGAACTTAGTTACAGCAATTGATCATAGAAAACAATATAAGCAACAATTAAAGTTAGGTGGTGAAGTTATCCAAGATCCAAAGTTTTATGTAGTTGATGAATTAAATGCAAACTTGAGAATTAAAGATCAAATTATTCCAACTGCTAGAATTATGCATATATCTTTTGATAATCGCAGACAATGGGTACAAGATAATCTTGGTAGATGGACATTTAATGTTTGGTCGCATTCTCCAATTGAAACACTTAAGGTTTTAATTGAATGGAAACACAATTTAATCCGTAATGATCTTTTATGGAGAAATAGATTATTACCTCGTGAACATCATAAATTAGATTTATCTGTATATGATCCAAGTAAATATACCGGAACATATTCTACTAAAGTTGCTAATGCAAAAACAGATGCAACTTCTGCAATTAAAGATTACAATGATAAGATTAAACGAAGAGAAGCTGATCAAGGATTTACTACAGGTACTAATGTAGATATCGATATTATCGAACCTAAAACAACTAATTATACTTCACCAAATCAAATCATAGATCAGATTAATAGTCTAATCTCGACTCCAACTGGTACGCCAGGTGCACTAGTTGGTGGTGAGAGTAAAGGCTTTACTAGTCTTTTACATTCATCATCCTTTACTGCTATGAGAGCAGATATATATGCAATGAGAATTACTAAAGCACTTGAAGTTTTAATTAAGAAACACGTTTCTCTAGTTAGACCTGGTTTGAAACAAGACGTGATAGATAGATTATTTATAAGAAATAAATTAATCCTAGATAGAGATAGAACAGAACTTGCAAAGATAATTGGCGTACTTGTAAATACAAATGTATTTACTGCATCAGAGATTAGAGCGATATGGGGATTAGATCCTTTGACGCAACAACAGAGTCAAGAGATAGAAGCAATATTAAATAAACCTTCACATACTGATTCTGTTACAGAAGATTTACTTAGAGAGAATCCTGAAAGTCCAACTGGTGATATGGAAACTGGCGGTCAACGCGGTAGAAATATTAACCAGAAAGGAGACATATAATGGAAGATATAGAGAGTAAACAAGCAATAGAAAAGATAGAATTAATTATGGAACAATTACAAGAAATTAAACAACAACTTGAAGGAGCAGCACCAAAAGAAAAAGAAACTCCTGAAGAATATGATGAATTACCAGATGATGTGAGGGCATTAGTAAATGGCGCTTCTTCCTGAAGATACTGAATCTCATTCATACAGTATTCATACTGTGTGGAGAAATAGAGAACCAAAGCTATTTCTTAATTTAAAATTTGGATCAAACGTACATACTTTTAAATTTTCATTACCACATGAAGAAGAACGATCTATTAGAACTTATAAATTTGCACAACGTAAAACTGAACAATTATCTTATTTATCTGATACGGTAAACATATCTAGATTATTTGGTCAATTTGCTGAAATCAGAGCACCATCTTGGTTGAATTTAGAAGGTGTGGATAATAAAACAAAAGAAGTATATGTGAAGAATACTATGGGTGAATTTACTATAGGAACCCAAACAGATGACTTTACTGAATTATTCTTCCATAAAGGTAAATTATCAGGTAGATGGGTATTAAGAAATATTCCTAATGTATTTGCAAAGGAATTTCTTAATAAGAAAAAACCAGTATATTTGTTTTGGAAACCTGTAGAGCAAACACCACATGCCGAGCAAAAATCACTTAATACGGAATGCGTATGTCCGTCTAAAACTTTACAAAGCCAGCCTATGAAGAAGGGTAAATTAACACCTAAAAAGGCTAAATTTCAGATGCAAATCGAAGTAGATGAGGAAAATCATACATTCGAAGGCATTGCATCAGCAGAAGGAACTTGGGTAGATATGTATGGAAACAAGTTCATTTACACAGCAGATTTTGTCAAAACGTTATACAATCGTATGACACAGACAACTTTGAAGGGAAAATTAACGGTCGATAAAGAACATAACGAAGAAGACAGCGGATTTATAACAAATGTCCAGCTGGTCCAAGAACCTATAAACCATATCGTCGTTAAGGGATCATATAGCGGTACTTTAGACGATGTTCGAGGTTTGTCCCCCGAACTAACTTTACGTTCTGCCTGGAATGAGGAATTCGCCGGGTGGGTGCCGATAGATGTCACACCCGACAGGGTATCATTGGTAACAAACCCAGCATGTAAAATATGCTGGATTCAGGAAATTAGGTGAACAAACAATGTCAACCAAAACAAACGTAGAAGCCCCAGAAACAAACAATAAATACTTAGAGTTTGAATCTGATGATCTCAAGAATGAAGCTACATTAATTAAAGAAGCACTAGTTGCATCTAAAGTAGATATTCATTCCGTTTTTGGTCTTGAAAAATCTGAGGTCCAAGTCGACAACACCGAAGCTATCAAAGCTCTTCAAAAAATCCATATCGCTACTGGCGTAAAGATCGAAGAACTAGGTGGCGAAATTACTTCTAAACAATCTGAATCTGTACAACAATCACCAGCTGAGAAACAAGTTTACGCTGAATTGGAAAAATTACATTCTTCATCATTGTCTGCAAAGACTGCTGAAGTATTGAAAATTGATCCAGATTTCCCAGTTGATGTTGTAAAAGAAGCAAACATTCCTACAGCTGATAAAGTTTCATTAATGTCTGCAATGACTACCGTCGCTGCAAGACAAGTAGAAGCAATCAACAGAGTAAAATCTGAAGTAGCTTCACAAGAAACTGAAACAGAAGAGACTGCTAAATTTAGCGCTCCAACTGAGGAAACTGCAACAACAGAGGAAGATCCAGAAGCAGGTGCAAAATACTTGGCCGCATTACAAGCAAAGTTTGGAATAACCGAAACCGAAACAAAAGAGGTAGAAAATTAAAATGGCAACATATTCAGGTGCCGGTAGAGTCAGAGAACCTGGCGAAATCTGGTACGAACAATTGAAAAATGTCGACACTCTTGATGACTCTGGTTATGTATTAGCATACGTTACTGAAAGTAGCGTAGTTAAACTAACTAAAGCAGGCAGTTCGGATTTAGGCGTCGCTGTTAACTACAGATCAACTAGAGATCCACACGATCTCAATCAACCTAACACAATCTATAAAACAGGTGCAGACATCGGTGAGATGGGTGTAGCTGTTTTAGACGAAGGTTGGGTAAGAGTTAAAGTAGCAAACAACAATGCAGCAATCGCAATTGGCGATCCAATTAAAATTTCAGCAAGTGGTAAAGTGGATAAATACACTCCAACCACAATTGGTGATACATCTTCAGCAAACCAAGCAACAGCTTTGAATGCAAGATTTACCGAGTTGAGAAAAGTAATTGGAATTGCTAAAGAAGCAGTTGCAGCAGGAAGCGGCAGTGCCCCTGGACAAGATAAAGTGTTAGTTAAATTAACACTTGGTACCGTAGGTACCTCTTAGGTGAATTAAGATGGCAGATATTCCATATATTAATACACAAGAGATCAAGTCTTATAACGCAGGCGCGCTAGAAAAGCTTAAAACAAAATTCGGTGGTGAAGCTTCATTTGATGAAGCAGTTCAACTAAACATCATTAGAGAAAAAATTTATCAAGAATCTGCACTTCTTTCAGTTGTAAATCAAGTTGTACGTCAACGTGCAATGAACACACTGGAAGCACAGATTTTTGCACCTGGTGATGACGCAGTAAAGGTAACATATCCTGTTCCTCCTGAGGCAATCGGTACAACAGCTAGATCTGAACCAGTCAACTATAACATAAAGAAAGTTGATCTCCAAATGGCAGAAGTTAGATATTTCATATCTGATGATGCTAAACTTAGAGGAGCATACAACTGGTTACAAGAAGACTCAATCAGAAGAGCAGCCGAGCACCTTGCAGAACAAAGAGACAAACACGTCTTAACAGAACTAAACACAGCAGCTCCATCTGGAAACAATGTAGCAGCAACAGGTGTTTGGACTGGTTCTAGTGCAACCCCAGAAGATGATGTAGCAAAAGCAATCGCTAACATTATTAAGAACAGTAACATACCAACCGCACAATTGAACAAACCACGAGCCTTTGGATTAATTCTCCCTGCAGAAGCATTTGTAGGAGTAACTAAACTAAAGCTCATTCGAAACATAACTCAGCCTATCCAAGACTTCCTTTCAACTGAGTACAAACTATCAATATTCTTAACTAGAAAACCTAGAATAGAATCTACATGGCCTGTAGCAAATGATGCTATGGTAGTTCCATTAGATGATCCATCAATTGGATTCTTAGGTACTTTCGATGGTGCAGGAATCATTCCAGCACAAAAGAGAATTGAGTTTGACCGTGGAGAGGATATCATCACAAGAGAATGGTTTAGATACATAACAGTACCAGAACCATTGGACGGCACTACAACAACAAACGCAAGAATAGCAAAGATTACTGGAGTAGCAAGTTAATCTTAGACAGGATTAAAATGCACGCAACCTCCCTTTTTCTTTTTTTTTATGTGAATTAAAATGGACTTAATAGTTTTAATAGAATCAAATTTAGGATTTATAGGATTAGTATTCGGTACAATAACTGCCTCTGTAGGTGGTGTTGTAACTTATAATAAATATTGGATGGAGAGAGGTAGAGAGAAAGGGGTGGAGAGATTGCAAGATGAGGTCTTGAGAGAAGAGATCAAAGGGATACATGAGTGTATTACCGCCTTAGAGAACAGAGTGGATAATACCCGCAAGGATTTATATTCAAGATATGAACATATTCATGGAGAGATAAAAGAAGTGACCGGCAAAGTAGATACAGTTATAGATTTAATTAAGAGGAATGGAAATTGACAGCAACTATAGGTGAAATTCGCAATTTAATGGATAGTGTATCAGCTTCACAATTAGCTGATGATGTTTTAACTGCACATTTAACTAGAGCAATAAACTGGGTTGGTAATACTTCAGAATCAACCGCAACAGCAATTGATGTTGATAATGCTGTAAGAGCATTAGCTGTATGGCTAGCATATGGTAGTTATACTGAAGGCATGAGTAGACAATTAGGTTCTGTTCCCGAAACAGCACGATGGAAATTAGAACACTATAGAAGAGTAGCAGAATTATTTGTAAATGATGTTAGTAAATCTGCTATTGATTTTGATGAAGATCGTAAAACTCCAATAGGATTACCACCATTAGTAGAATTTCCAACTTCTGAAGGATGGCAAAAAAGCTGCGATTGTGACTGTGACTAATGAAACCTTCTATTAGAATTAGTATAACAGGGAGACCTGTTAGGATAGCTAATTTAGCTAGTAATGTTAAACGTGCTAAATTTAATGCTGCAAAAGAAATGAAAACTATGGCTAACGGTTTACAACGCTTTACAATTAAAACAATGAAAACTCAAGTACCAGTTAATACTGGTAGACTTCAAAGATCAATTAAAACTATAGTTAAAACTGATACAGGTTATGGTGGAGATGTATCTAAATCTACAAGAGAAGTAGGACCAACTGTAAGATACAGTGGTTATGTAACTAGAGGGACTGGTCCAAGTCCTGGTCAATTTATTCCAGTATTAAAGAAAAGAATAAGCAGAGGATTCCATCCTGGAACACCTGCTAATGACTTTGTAGCAAGAACCAGAACAATAGTTGAAGCTGACATGACTAGAAGACTTAAAGAAGCAACTAGAAAAGCAGGAAAAGCCTTTATTAGATCCTATCTAGGAGGTAAGAATTAATGGCTTTATCTAGTATATACCAAAATTTGGTAACTGAAATAGTTACTCAATGTAAAACGATTAGTGAGTTAAATGATGACGGTAGTAGTACTCGAGTTCATAAATGGCAAGGAAAACGCCGAATGAAAACAAATGATTACGAAGCAGTAGTTATTGCGGGTCCAATGGAAATTGCAGGAGGATTTACCTCCAACAGTACCCTAAATAATTTTACTATATTCGTAGACATATCATTTAATTCTCAAGACTTCTCCACCGGATTTAACAATGCGATGGGGGTCGCCGAGAAAGTATATGATAAGTTCCACCTCACTAATATCAATAACAAGTGCCGTCAGGCACAAGTTGAACTATTGCCTGGAGAGACTACAGTTGAAGGATTTTATATGATAACGATACGTTGCGTTATTTTATGTGAAAAAATAGTAACACAAACATAGGAGATGAAATAGAATATGACAAAGAGATACACAAGATTTGAGACTCAGACAGCAATGAACACCAACGATAGTTCATGGACTCCTGCAGGTACAGCTCACGTTCTCGATGTCGGTGGAGAAGATATTAGTGGAGATAATGGATATATTTATCCTGCCACAGCATCCAACCGTTCATATCGCAGAGGAGTAAAAGGACCAGTTAAAATTTCTGGACCAATTGATACACCTCTATTTCCAAAATCAGCAGCATCCTTACTGCATTACGCACTAGGATCCACTACTACAACAGGCTCTGGCCCTTACACACATTCAATAAAGAAAGGAGATTCAATTCCTCAATTTAGTTGTGAAGTAGGAAGAGATGTTAAATCCCACAAATTTGTGGGAGGAATAGTTAATTCAGCTACAATTGATTACGCACCAGATGATACACTTAATGCATCATTTGATTGTGTATTCAGAAAGGAACTTGCAACAAGTGCCTTAGCTACAGTAACATTCCCAGACTTTGATGCAGTAGAAAGAGCATTCGCAGGACATGAATGTTCATTTAAAATTGGAGCAGCTGAAGGAGGAAGTCCAGCAACATCTACACTTTGTGAATCATTATCCATAAGCATTGAAAACAATGTTTCTGATGATGCATTTACTTTAGGTGATAGATACTTACCAGCAAACATCGTTTCACAATTCGGTGTAACAGGTACAATGGATTTAAGATATGACGCATCTACAAACTACGATGACTTTTTAGCAACAACTGAAAAGGAAATTCATGTAGTAGCAGATAATGGTGCAGGTGGTACAAGCAACAGAAAGATAACTGTAAAGTTACCTAGAATTGCATACGACTCAAATAGACTTCCAACTGACAATGTAGAAAGATTTGTACAAGCTGTAAGCTTTACTGCAGAAAACAACGCCGCTGGCGATTCAATCATAGCTGAGGTCATTAATGCAGAAAATCAAGCTGCATTCATCGCATAGGAGATAAAATGGTCAATCCAAAGATTCAACGTCTACGAGAAAAGTCTAACAAGACTATCACCGTAAAAGATGAAAATCTAGGTGAGATTGAATGGGTAATTCGATCGATACCTGCTTATGATTTGTTACAACATTACGATTTGTTTTCTGATTTGCCAAAGGATGTAGATTTAAAACCTGACGCAGATGGAAAACTCAACGATGCAAACGCTAAAGTCTTACAAGAAAAATTACTTCCTTTAATGGAATTAATTGTTCCTGCATGTTCTGTTGACCCGCCAATTACTGTGGATCTAAAGGATCCTCGTATTGATTCCGGAGACGCATTGCATTTAAGAGACATATCGTTTTCTACTGTAACAGATTTATTTGCACAGATTTTAGATTTATCGGGACTGTCAAAGGCAGCTGAAGATGAAAGAAAAAAATCGGACGGAGCCAATTCGCCAAAACCATAGGTAGTATTTGTAATGCAGTTCCTAGTCGTTTCCCACATGAGATCCTCGGGTTTGATTTAGATGACCCCAAAGGATTATTTCTTTCAGCAGAGATTCTCAATAGTTCATCTGCCGAAAACAGTGGAGGAAAGACTAAGGATGCGCAACGACAAAGACGACAGCGGTTGGCTCGAAAGAGCAGGTATTAACCCCCTCCTTTTTTTATTTATACTAGAATTATATGGTGAGATAGATGGCTAGTTTTGGTAACATAGCACAAACATTAAAATTCCAGACTATCGCCGACTTAAAAGGTCTAAAGCAATTAATCAACGGTGCTAAGACTTTACAAAATAGATTTAAAGGTGTTAAAAACCAATCTAAGAAAACATTTGGTTCTGTTCAAGGTGATTTATCAAAGACAGGAACTATAGCAGAGAAACTAGGTAACAAATTTGGTTTCATGGCTTTCCAGTGGACATTTATTGCTGGAGTAGCAACTAGAGCTTTACAACAAGTAGGACAAGTAGCAAAAGATGTATTTGATGATGGTGCTAGTTCTATTGCAAAGATTGAAAAAGCTGCATTAGAAGGTTTCCAATTCGGAGATACATTAGAAGAAAACAATAAACGAATGAAAGTATTTTCACAATTCATTCAAGAAATGGGTAGTGGAAATACAATATTTTCTACAGGAGAAGTAGCAGAAGCATTAAGAGAGGTAGCTAAATCTAGTTCTGATATTAATGCAGCACTACCAGTAACAGCCGAAGTATTAAGATTAATGACAGTTGAAGAAGTTGATGCTGCAAAGGCAGCAAAAGGCTTTATGTCTGTCATGAATAACTTTAAATTAACAGGTGAAGATATAGCAAGAGTAACTAATACTTTAGTTGGTGTAAACAAACAATCTAGAATGAGCTTAGAAGAGGTAATTCATGCTTATGAGTTTGCAGGACAGCAAGCCAGAGTAATGGGATTATCTATTGAAGAAGCTGGTGTAATGATAGGTATGATTGGTGACCAGTTGCCATCTATGACAGTAGGTAGAACCTTTTCACAGATGCTTCAGAACTTTAGAAAAGACACAGTAGCATTATCTCCAGCAATTCAAAACTTAGGTGTTAATGTATATGATGCCCAAGGTAATATCAGAAAGATGGATTTGATCTTAAAAGATATGGCTAAGATGATGAATAAAGCTGGTGAGGAAAGTGATTACTTTAGAAATGAAATATTAAAAATAATGAAGATGGATACTCGTGCAGAGAGAGTATTCTTGGCTTTAATTAATAATATCGATGAATTCGATACGAGATTAGAACAAGTAGCAGATGGTGGAAAGTATGTTGATATGCTTTACGAGGAATTTAGAAAGACACCAGAGAATGCTTTAAAGAGAGTTAATAATGCTTTAGGTCAATTAAAGATACAACTTGTAGCAGGATTTGCTCCAGCGTTATTACAAATATTAGGATTAGTTCAAACTTTTATTAGAGATCAATCTATGCAAGTATTCTTCCGTGACCTGGGAGAAGCTTTAGGAAAAACAGTTGTACCAATAATGATGATGGCAGCTAGTGTAGCTAGAACATTAATTATATGGTATAAGAAATTAGGATTAGGAACAGATAATTTGGCAAAGATTATTACTGGTTTAGGTTTAGCCTTGGGTACATTAGCTACTGTAGGAATGATAGCTACAGTCTTCTTTATGTTTATGAGTATTATAGAAAAAGTAGCAGCCAGATTTGTAACGTTTGGTATTGGTGCTAATTTTGCAACAATGTCATTAAAGACTTTAACTATTGGTATGATGAGAATAGGAGCAATAGCATTAGGACTTTGGATTATGATGTCAGGATTAAACAGATTATGGGAAATACTTCATGATGGTTTACAAGAAGGAGAACTTGGTGCACTAGCATTAGCTCTCGGTATGACAGCATTAGGAGTAGCTATGGTTGCTGTTCCTATAATACCTTTCATAGGTAAATTAGGAACTTTGGTTGCTTCCTCTGCTGCTGCTACAGGAGCTTTAGCTACAATGAGAGTTGCACTTATGGGAATAGGAGTGGCTATGATAGGAAGCGCAGGATTAATAGGAATAATAGCTTTAGCTGCCGCTGCTATGGTAGCTTTGGGATGGGCTATTGCTCAAGTATGGAGAGACTTTGCTAATCTTAAACCTGGAGATGATTGGGCTACTGCATGGCAAAAAACTTTTGTTGCAATTGCTGAAACATCAGCAGTAGATTGGCAAAAAGCCTTTGAAGATAAATGGAATGAAGTTGTAAACTTTGCTTTAATGATTGCAATGAAAGTCCAACAAACTACAGAAGGTATCAATTATTGGTTTGGCTTGATGGCACAATGGGCAATAGCAGCATTTACAGGTGATTGGGATAGATTCTTTGATATAGGAAAAATGATTACAGATGGAGTTGAAGAAGCATCACATACACTTAGAGAAGCTGGTAAGAATACTTTAAAGTATTTTTCAGAAGGATTCTTAGAAGATTTAGCATCATTAAATCCAGTAGATTTATTATGGAATTATGTAATGGGTATTGATACTAAATATATGCAAGATAAGAAAAATGCTGAAGATCAAATGGCAGGATTTAACGAAGACATTCATCCATGGTCAGTAACTGTAGAGAATGTAAATGATTCATTAGTTAAATTCGACGAGGTAGTTAGGTTTGAAACTAGTGCAGTAGAGACTAGTAAATTTTCAGAAAAATTAACAGAGGTAAGTGAAGTTGCTGAAAAAACAGTAACAGCCACTAAAGAAATTAACGTAGAAATTGCAAAAGAAATTGAAGTGATTAAAAACGATATTGATACGACTAAGACAGTAATTGATAGTAAAAAGGCTGTAGATAAAGTATTAATCAATACCAAATCATTAGGTATTAATGATATGGCAAGAACAGTAGAATTAATTAGAGATAAAATGCAAATCCATAAACTATATGCATGGTATATTGATGTATTATCAACAGGATTGATTCCAGAAAGTATTCAAACTACAACAGACTTGGTAGCTTTAGGTGATAGAGTTCATTTAGTTGATGCAGCATTTCAAAGATTAGCATATGCTTCTGATAGAACGGTTGCTCGTTTAGCTTCTGTGAAGCTATCAGATAATGGTAAATTTTCAATGGATTCATTTGGAGCTATGCCAGATGGTATGGATCTAAGTATGCCAAAGTCACCCCAGGTACGGGATAACGCTGCATCCGTTATGAACCGATTAGATTCAATGCGACCAGAGGCTCCAACATATAATAATAATATTGAAATGAGAATTGATGTAGAAAGCATTAGATCTGAAGAAGATATAGAACGTATGGCAGGTTTAGTTGCTGATAAAATAGTTGAAGAAGTAGATAAAACAAAGGATATTGAATAATGGCTTGGAAAATAGATGATATAGAATTACCAATCGACCCAGAGTCTATACAAAAAAGTATTCTTAGAAATCCTCAAACACAACCATTGCAATTTGATTTTCCTAGTGTATCTGATACATCAATGCAAAGTTTTTCATTAAAGATTAAAGGACTTGTTTGGGATGAAGTTCTAGCTAAACAATTATGGGAATTAACTAAAGATGCTGAAGCTGAAGTTATCAATATTCAAATTGATGATGATACTGATCATGATTGGGTAGCTGGTACATATGCTGCTGGTAAATCATTTATTAAAAGAGATAAACCATTATATACTGCAGATGATTCTCCTGTATGGACTTATGATATTACATTTATACAATACGCCGAAGCTGGTATTCAAGGCCCAGGCGAAGAAAATGAAACCGAAGAAAACGAACCAGGTGTTGGCTCAGAAGGCTGGGATGATACTTTAGATGATTATGTCTATGATACTTGGACCTGGTTTTCAACATTATTAATATGACTCGAATTTCTGTTGCTGGTCCAGTAGGCGTAAGTAAATTCCAACCTCTAGGTAAAGTATATAATAGAACAACTAAAGAAGGTAGTGTTCCTGTTGTTACCTTTTTAATGGGTAGTCAATTTAATGTAAATCCAAATGGTATTGTAGATGCTACTACTGATGGTACTTACATGACTGGTAACACTTTAACCACTAGTAGTTCAAAATTAAATCTAGCTGGTAAAAGTACTCAATCTGGACAGACTGGTAAAAACATAGCAAGTCATACCTCCTTTACTTATCTTTATCCTAAAACAAAAATAGTAGGTCATAGTGAACTAGCTATATCTTCATCTTCTTTATCTCCAAAACCAGTTCATAAAATTCGATATAAATTTGAAGATATAGCTACTAATGATGCATTGATGATTGATTGGGAATTAAATGTTGCTACAGGTACATCTGCGATTTTAAAACTTAATCAAATTAAAGATGGTGTTGAAAGTACATTAGCTTCATATGTAGCTGATGCTGGAATTACTGAAATGAATTGGGAACTTAGATATTTAGAAGAAGGTGTTACTAAATTATTTTATAAAACTCCTAGTGGAGCTCGAACTAGATTATTTAAAGCTCCTACTACTGCTGATCTAGCAGAATGTAAAGTATCTACGGAATACTGGACTAGTGAAACTACTTTACGTACAGTTAAATCTGATTATATATTTATATGGTATCCAACAGTTCATGTTCAATATCAAGGAACTTTAGCTAATCAATTATTAGGTAATTGTAAAGTATTCGATACTGTAGGCCAAGAAGATGAAACTAAATGGGTAAGAGTATATTCCGGGGATCATGACTTTACAGGAGATAGAATAATTGAAAATGGATTATTAAGAATGAGAGTTACTTCTGATCCTAGAGTAAAGTTTTATGGATATAATACTACAGCTAGTACATATCAATATGTAGGAGCATTAAATCCTGTATCTTCTCAAGAGAATTTTTCTACTGCATTACAAGACGTTATATTCGAACAGATGACTCGTTCTCGTATGAAATTCGTAGTTAAATTTGGTATCATAGATTATGTAGTTGATTTCCATAGAGGAAGTCCTTATGCTAGAGTTAGAATGAATTCTAAACGAGTTAGATTTGAAACTAATAAAGCACGATTGGCATTAAGTTCTGATTATGCTAATAATAAATTAATTAATTGGAATCAGAAAACTTCTGATGATACTGGTAAAGGTAATCCGTTAAATTTATCTGCAACTACTTTCCAGTCATGTTTTCAAACTAATGCTTTCCAAACTAGTATATCCACTGGTGTAAATCCATATGACTTTACTAATGATACAAATACCGATACTGGAATTCAAAACATAGATGATAATTGGTATGCTGTATATAATACTAATCAAGCTGCAGACACTGTTGGATTTGTTGGTGTTTTAAAACAACCAATAGCACTTCAAGTTAAAGCTACTTCTGCCACTGAATTAGCTCATTTAGATTTTACATTTGATAAAATTATATCTATTGGTGTAGGAATACTCGAAGCCTCCACCGCTAGCACTATATCTGATATACCTTTAGCTTTCCATATTGGAAATAAAGATTCATATGTAAAATGGCGTGCTAATGAAAGTGTACTATCATATGGTCAAAGACAATTCTCAAGGAGAAAGAGATAATGCCTATACAATTACATATCTCTGGTGGTACTGGTAACGCTGCAGTTTATGGTAGTCTTGGTGGTAAACGTTCATCAATTCAAGTTACTAATAATGAACTAGAAAATATATTTGATAATATCTCACGACAAGAAGCATTAATTGGTAAAACAGAATATAGATGTTTGTATGTTTATAATCCTTCTGGTTCAGCTTTAACTAATGTTAGAATTATTATTTCACAACATCCTTCTGTTTCTAATATATCATTAGGAATTGATTCAGCTGGAGTAGGAAATGGAACATCAACTGGCATTGCTACTAGCATAGCCTCAGAAGATACTATTCCTTCAGGTGTTACATTCTATGGTGAATCAGAAGATTATTATGAAGTTGCTTTAGGTACTTTGAAAGCAGGCGAAGGAATTGCTTTCTGGTTAAAACGTCAAGCTGAAACTTCTTCTGCACAAGTTATATCTTGGACTTTAACTATTACTGAAGATGCAGGAACTTTACCATCTACTAGTCATGCAGATGGATTATCAGTTACTGAGTGGCGTGATCTTGATACTACTACCACTGGTACTTATACAATTGGCGGTGTAGTATCAAAAATAGGATTTAGTGATGTAGGATGAGTATATATATGGAAGAGAGAGAAGCAGCTAGAAAAGCTATGTTATTAACTGTATATCAACGAATGGGTGATATAGCATCTCAAATTGAATTTACTATGAAAAAACAAAAACACGGTCGACCTGTCGATATAATCGGCCAGGCTAGTCCCGAAGATATTATTAAATCTCTGTGGTATCGAATGAGTATACTTGAGAGTATTGCGAACAAAGATGAATCTAAACTTAATTTACAGGAACGAAAACTATTGGAGGAATTGCTATGACACTAGATAAATGGGCAACTGGAGATGTTATTACCGAAGGTAATATTAATAAAAGAAGTATACGTCGAGGTTCAACTTCAGATAGAAGTTCTGCAACTACAGTTGTAGGAGATCATTATTTTAATGAAGATGAAGATTGTACACAAGTAAAAGTTTCTGCTAGTCCTGAAGTTTGGATGAATTCAGGAAGAGTTTTATTAGGCGCTGATAGTAATGAAGTATCCGTAACTGGAACAACTGCAACACAAGTAAAAGATATTGATGTAATCAAACATTCTTCTACTTGGGCAGGATATTTAATTTTAATTGTAGCTAGAATAAAATCATCTAATGGTTCTCATGCTGCATCTTTAAGAATAAGACTTAACGGTGCTGGTAGCGATTCATTAGTTTTAACTTCTAGTTCAACTAGCTATGCAATAGTAAAAGGAACAATTGATGTTTCATCATTAGCAGCTGGTAGACATACTATAGAATTATTCTTAGATTCTGCAAACTCATCTTCAACCGCAACTATGGATATGACAGAAATCTGGGGATCCTAATGGAATGGAAATTAATTAATAAAAGAACTCAAGAAGATTCTTTGGGTAATTTATTACAAGCAGATGGAGGAGTAGTTCCTAAAGTCTGCCAAAATTGTAAATCTAAATTAATTGGCGAAGCCATCTTAAAAGAAATAAAACAAACTGTTCCTTTTTTTAAATGCGAAGATTGTGAATTTGAAACATCAGATGGCGGACAAGCATTATGGCATGAACATGATAATGATTCACATACTATTAAATTCACCACAGGTGAAAAAGTCACCGAAATTAATAGAGTAATTGAAAATCCTTCTAGAATTATTAAAGAAGAAAATGATGTAATTATTCTATGTTCTAAATGTTATGACAAGAAGTATTAGAAAAGGTAGCATTCCTGCTAATCTCATTTTATTTACTTTGCAGACATCTGCACCATCTAAATTTGTTGTAGATAGTAATTCAGATTTAATGCCTAGAAATACTAGTTCAGGAACAAATCCTAATTCTAACGTTACTACAAGTTCTCATCAACACGCAACATCAGGTACTCATACTCATAATGGTTCGTATAGTCATAAACACGGAGCCCAGACTGCTACCTATACTGGCTCTGACGGTTCTGGTAGTTATTTAGGATCAGCTGGAATACATCATCATGCTTATGAGAGCAACGCGACTTCAGCTAGTGTTACAACAGTAGCTGGAGGAGATCATCAACACGCTGCGACTGCTGTAGCCGACCCACCATTTTATACTTATTTACAAATAAAAAAATCTTCTGTTTATAATATGAGAACTTCACACCAAGTTCCTCATAAAGCTTGTGCGTTGTGGGCTTCGACTAATACAGTGCCATCTGGTTATACTATAGAATCTTTAGGAAATGATAAATTTTTAAAAACTACTGCTACTCCAAACCAAACAGGAGGAGAAGCAACCCACACACACGCTGAAGTAGCAGGCCATACTCATAGTTTTACAATACCATCTCATACTCATGTTTTACCTTCAGCTACAGGATCAGGCAGTAATGACTCAGCCAGGATTGGTTCTGGTAGTGCTACAGTAACTCCAGGTTCAGGACATACTCATGATTTAGATAATGTTAGCTGGTCTAGTGAGACAGTAACAGATACAACTGGTACAAGTGCAGCTCATTCAGATACTGCAGTTGCAAGAGATCCTGCTTGGTTTAAAACTTCAATAATTAGACGAGATATAATTAAAATGAGAAATAACGGAGTTCCTAAATCTTCAATTGTAATGTGGAAAGAGACATTAGCAACTATTCCTTCTGGGTTTGCTCTTACAGACGGCAATAACGGTACTACAAATTATCTCGATAAATTTGTAAAAATAACTGGTTCTTCTTCTGGAGCAGGATCAACTGGAGGATCTGATACTCATCAACATGCAGCTCAATCACATACTCATACTTTAACTGCACATCATACTCATACTATTTCAGGTGACACTGAGCAAGCAGGTGGTGGTAGTCCAGCATCCGCTGGTGGGGTTACAGGAACCAGAATGAACGAACATACTCACGGTCCTGGTTTTGTTACTGATACGACCTGGACAACTACAGAAACTGCTGCACATTCACATCAACATGCCGCTGCATCTTCGTTACCTAGTTATAAACGGGTTGCATATATACAGAAAACGAGTTAAGGAGCCCGAGGAGAATTTAATGAACCATAATAAAAAAGAAGATATGATCTTACCAAATCATGGTGTCTTTACTTTAAAGGTATTTGATAAAGACGGTAATCTTAAACATGAACAAAAAACTGAGAACGTAATTACTAATGCAGGAGTTTACGAACTAGGTGATTTAATGATTGGCGCTCATACTAATACTATTAATTATCTTTCTTTAGGAACAGGTAGCACTGCAGCAGCTGTAGCAAATACAGATTTGGTTACTACTTGTACTCAAGGAGGTAGCTCAGCTGCTAATGTTGTAAGAAAAGCAGTTACCTCAAGAACTAGATCAACTAATACAATAACATTTTCTAAATTTATAGATACAACTGATTATGACAGACCGGCTACTGTAACTGAATTAGGAGTTTGGTTTGCACCTTTAGCAACTGGTGATTTATTCGCAAGAGGACTTTTAAATGCCCCGGTAACTTTAGCTAGCGGCGACACAGCCACACTTACATATGGGATCTTGTTAAGATGACCACGTTAATAATTACTGCTAAATACGACACTGGTAGTGATACTACTATTAGGCAAAAGCCTGAATATAATTTTGAATTCTCTAAGAGGATATCGGTGGTGATTGAATAATGCCTTTATTAAATCGTTCTGAAGATACTGTTGGATCCGATGCATCCTTTACTGGTGCATGTGAATGTGGAGTTTGGTTTAAGACTGCACAAGTACTTGATGGTAAAGTAGAATGTAAAGAATGTGGCGCTGAGAAAACTGTATGAGTACTTCAACTTTTACAGTAAAATATAATGTCAGTTCAACAACTGATGTTGCTCAAGGTCATCCATACAAAACTAAAGCTGTATTTTCTAATATTAGTCGTTGGGTCTTAACTGATAAATTAAATTCATTTAGAACCGTAAAGTTTTTTGTTCCTAATGAACCTCCAGAAAGATCTAATATAGTTTTAGAACGAAATATTTCTATACCTTTTATTACTCCATTCAACGGAGTAATTACAGGTAAGAAATTAAATCCCAAAGATATCCAAGTTACCGTTAAAGAAAATACTTTTCATCTTACCCGTAGAATATATCGGGATGGTAGCTTGATTAATTCTATTTCAGATCTTAATGGTTTAGAAATGTTTGGAAGTACTTCTGCCTCTTATGTAAATGGCAAGTATGCTAAAGCATTTAATTTCTCTGGTGGAAATGAAATACAATTAAACTCAAATGATGAAGGTAATTTTGACTTTGAAAATAACCAAACATTTTCTATGGGAGGATGGATTAAATCCTCTACTACTGGAGCCCAGCAATACCTCTATCAAAAATTAAATGGCGCTACTGGTATTTCTATTTATTTCTCTTCATCTAATCATCTATGTGTCTCATTATGTAACACCGCAACATCCAATGAACTAAAGAAACGTTATACTACAAGTCTCCTAGATGGTCAATGGCATCATATTTTCGTTACAAAATCCACTTCTCTCTCAGCCTCAGGGTTAAAGCTTTACGTAGATGGCGTTGAAGTTTCTACAACAACTGATGCAGATAACTTATCAGCAAGTATTGTGAATAATAATGTGTTTACTCTAGGAGGTAAAGCTGGTACCTATAGATATACTGGTCTCATGGACGAATGGAGGATTTATAATATTGAATTAAATAGTACCAAAGTGAACGAAGTAAAGAAGAACACTGAAAATCTTACGGGTGTTGTTGCCCGTTACCCCTTTAATAGTGCCAAATTGGCGTATACCAGTATGGCGGTTAATGTGTTAGCACAAAAGATACTAGATAAAGCAAATGAAGATATGCCTACTGGTATGACTTGGACTCTAGGCCCAAATACATCTACTGATGTAATTGATATAGAATTCAAATATCGTAACCACTGGGAAGCTTTACAACGAATCGCACAAGCTGCAAAATTGGATTTATGGGCAGATAGTGAAAATCATATTATCTATCTTGAATCGTTTAGATCTAAAGGAAAAACGATTGATCAGAAATTAGATATCATGGTAGAAACTTCACCTCATCTTTCAATTGATGAAGTAGCAAATCAAATCAATGTCTTAGGAAAAACTACAGATATGGATAGTCGACAAATCGAAAGTATCGCTGAAACAGAAACAGATCTAAAATATATCTACGAGGCAGTTGTCTCAGATAGACAGATAACTACTATAGGCCAAGCCACAGGAGTTGCTGAAAAACTTTTAGAAGAATACAAAGAACTAACACCAGTTATTAAAGCCAAAATACCGTATTCCCAATTTGTAAGATTTGACATGGAAACAGGGGATGTCTTACGAATTGTTAAACCACGACAAGAACTCGAAGGTAATTTTCGTATTATGGAAATTAAAGTAAACAACGAGTTTGCAGATTTGGTTTTGGAATCAAATGAGACAGCAGTGTCTCATGTCCGTTCAAGATCTATGGGAGATATATTAGGACACTTACTCCGCAAAATAAATGATAACAACATCAATTAAGGTGATATGAATGAGTTTTGAACAATTAATTCTTCAAGTAACAGTTGGTATTGGAATGGGAGCTTTAATAGCAGTCTCTGCATTCTTAGCCAAATCTGATAACACTTGGAATAATAGAAAATTCGCATATTCCGTGATCATTGGTGTCTTCACATCCTTTACTGTGATTACTGGCTTAGGTCAGGAAATCAGTACAAGTAACTTTATACCAACCCTATTATCAATAGCTGGTGTAAGTTTCTTTGCTAATAAAGGTCTGCAGGCAGCATTACGTGTTCGCGGCATAGACGAATCATACTAGTCAGAGTTACTCCCGACGTTAATGGGGCATCCCTTACCTCATTATAAAAAAAGCAGGGTAGTGTGAGTATGCACGCTTGAAAAAGAAGACTGGTGTTACGAGCCAGTCCTGCTTTTCTTTTTATACTTTATTAATACTTTCGTATTCAGAAATTAATCTTTTAAAAATCCCAAGTCTATAATCTTGAGTTATATTAGGAAGTAAACGTTTCCATTCTTCATAATGTTTCTTCCAGGTATCTTTATCTTCATACATCACGGACATGGATTAGTCATCCCCATATTTGGTGTGAAACAATCCTTAATAGGATGTGCATCTGTTGGTGTATTATGTGAAGCTATAAACATAACTAAAATAAATACAAGAACTATTGGTACTAGATAGAATAAATTAAAGTTCAAAATTTTGCTCACTTATCATTCAACTCATGCATATCTTCGTCGTCACTTACCCATACCCATTTACCTTTATTATTCATCCTAACAGGTTTCTTTGGTTTCTTTTTATTTAAAATTTGATTAAGTATCATCAGTTGGTTTGCCAACATATATGTTAATTTGGTTCTCTCTGAACCTATAGCTTTTTTTAGTTTACTTTCAATCTCTTTTACCAGTTTTAATTGATACTCTTCAGGAGGTAAAGCAAATTTTTCTTTCTTAAATAAATCTCTTAATCCCAACGTCCGTCACCTTTTCTCTTTCTACTTGCTTTCCACATTGGTATATAATAACCTATTGTGATCCCGCCAAAGAAATAGGCCATACAAATTAAAGTAAATCCTAAATCACCGATCATTTCTTATCATTCCTAATAGCTACTATATCGCCGTTAAGTTCTTTCTTAACCCATTTTAATTTTATCAAAGTCATAATTAAATCACTTGCATCTTGCCAATCCATACCAAAGTCTAATAAATGATTCTTTAATTTCAATTCATTTATTCTACCTACATCCTGAACTAAAGCCCATACTTGTGCTAATTGTGTTCCTCTTTTAATCTTAAATCTATCTCCTTTCTCGTTTTCAAATAAGGCATCAATCTCTGGATCCATTCTAACTGTTAATGTTTTAGGCATTTCTTTTACTTTCATAAGCCAATACCCTAGGGCAATGCGCTCATATATAGGCTCTTCATAATGAACTACATCTAATTCATCTAATTTTTTATAAACTGTTCTATCAAATTCTACTTTATCTAATTTTTTCATTATCTCATCATATCTAGTATTTAGTGCAGCTTTAAGTTTACCTAATGTTAAAGTATTAGTCTTTACATTCTTTGCTGATCTTCTATTTAATTTGAATTGTTTTATATCATTAAAGTTTGGAATAAGCAAAAGGAATAAGAATCTTCTAGCTAGTCCACTACTTAATTCATATCTTGCAGGTTGAACTCCTGTCCATAAAGAGATATTAGTTTGATATTCTATTTTACCAGCAGCTAATCTTTTTCTAACCATACCGGAATCTAAAGCTGTAAGTAATGCAGTATCTAAACCAGCATTATAATTCTGAGATACAGCTTGAGTAATTGCTGAAAATTCTTCTATACCAATAATACTATTACTTTCGCTTCTACACAAGCCCGGAGATTCTGTTGCTACCCCTTCTGAATTAAATTTAGCTGTTCCTACAAATCCTGCTTCTGACATCTGTGATTCAAAAGTACAACCAATCTTTGTTCCTTTTACTAGACTTAATTCATTTTCTAAAAATTGTCTAAGCCAGAAAGATTTACCAAACCCAGGAACTGTAACAAGGATAATATGTTGTCTTGTATTAACTTTCAATCCAGCTTCTGTGTAAATACCTTTCTGTTGGTTCATTATATTAAACATATGACAACCTAAAGAAGAGACATAGTATGGAGGAAACTTTCTTGCATAAGCAACATTCCTTGCTTCTAATTCATTTAATATTGCATTGTAAACATCAGTCATCTTATTATCACTTCTACTCTCATTATGGTAAAGGTAGTCACTAGCATTATTGGTACGATTATTGCTGGAATAATTATCGCATATAATTGCGGATACTTTTTAAACACATTCATTTTGCTATCACATTATCTAACATAAATCTAATACGATGTAGCCTACTTGCTCCAATTCCTGGTACTTTAAGTAATTCATCATCATCAGCATTCACTATACATCTAACAGTAGAAAATCTATCTAAAAGATTCTGGGCTACATCAGTTGGGACATTTAATAATAATTTAACAACCTCTCTTTGTGGATTGTCAGTTCGTTTTATTCTTCTATCCTTAATCTGGTCCAGTTTTCCTTCTGCAATCTTTTTCAACATTTTTGTTGCAATTAGTAAACCTTCATCATGTGCATCTGAATGGCCATCTTGTATCCAAATTACACTTCTTAATCCAAAACGAACAATAGCACTTGCAATAGCACCATGAATATGTTCTTCTGTTATTTTACTCTTCTTGTAATATCTTTCTACTTCTTTAAAGCTACCAGTTATCAATAGCATTGGTATTGGTTCAGCAGCTAATCGCCTTAATTGATCTTCTAACCGACCTGATAATAACGATTGTAAGAAATCTGATATTGCTTTCCTTTCTATTGTAACTTTACCATCTTCACATAAAGCAGCATAGTCGCCACATGATAATGCTTGAACTGTAAATTCAATTCCTTTACTTTTTAATAAGGTTCTCTGTTTAACTTTTTCTCTAGAGTCAACAATTATTTCTATGTCTTTTTTTGCCAATCCTGTATAACTCCTTCATCATAAGCAATTGGATCTTGGACTCTTGCTTGGCCGAAACCTAGCAGTCTATATTCACAGCTTGGGCATTTACCACAAGCTTTCATACCACCTCGATAACAAGACCAAGTCTTATCCCAAGGAACATATAATCTTTCGCCTAACGTAACCACATCAGCTTTTGATAAGTAAACAATTGGTGCATGAACAACTAAATCTGTTGTATGTGTTTTAATAACTTCATTCATCTTTGAAATGTATTCAGGTCTACAATCTGGATAACCGGAATAATCAATAATATTTGCACCATAAAATATATCTGTAAAGCCCCAAGACTGTGCATAACCAGCTGCAATAGCTAACATTATAGTATTTCTAAATGGTACATAAGTTGGAGGAACATCATCTGTAGCTCCTTCTGGTATTTCTATATCTGAATCTTTACTTAAAGCAGTAACAAAATTACTTGCAAGGTTATTCAAGTCAATAGTTTTTACATCAGCTTGAAAGTCCCAACCAACTTCTCTAGCACATATAATTTCTTTGTTATGAGTTTGACCATAATCAAAAGTTATACAACCTACTTCATCAGAACAAGCTTTAGCAATTCCTAAACAAGTAGCACTATCCATACCACCAGAAAGTATCACTAGTGTCTTTTTAAAGTTAAATTTTCTAGTAGCATCTTCTACTTCTTGCCATGTTTTTCCCCAATCAAATATCATTTAAAATCAATCTCCTCTCCTATTTTACACATTGGACACAATTTTTTACCTTTGTGGTCTTTCATTTCCTTGGGACAGAAATCCCCAGGACAGCTTTCACATTTTATCAAGTGACTTGTATAACAGCCATTACATCCTTCCATTCCACATCCAGAACAATCTTCAATACAATATTGACATAGATGATTACCACACGTGGTACAAGGAGTTACGTGTTCACAGCTGTTAGTCATTTTTTCCTAGATTTAATAAATCCAAAAATTCTTGTCTAGGATTAAACCCTTCAGGAGGCTTTGCAAATACACCAGTTAAAGATGAAGTTGTAGTAACTGTTTCTGGTTGTTTCACTCCGCGGGCGCGCATACAATTATGAATACCTTTACACACTACCATTACACCTTTACAATCTAAACCTTCGTGTAATCTGTTCGCCAACTCTGAAGTATAATCCTCTTGTATATATGGATATCTTGCCAAGTCAATTGCAATTCTACTTAGTTTAGAAAGTCCAATTGCTTTGCCTTCTGGCACATAACCAATAAATACATCGTATTCTATCAATAACATATGATGAGGACACATTGAAAAAGCCTTTATAGGGTCTTGAACAACGAGTCCATTATTAACCGTAGGAAAAGTTGCACTGAAATGTCTCTTAACCGATTCATCAATTTCTGGTTTAGACAGACCTTGATAAACAGATATCCATTTTGCAAAACGTTTTGGCGTATCTTGGAAATTAATATCTTCATTCCATCCCATTGCTGTGACGAGTTGTTCGATAATTCCTTCAACGACTTCAGCTTTATTCATATTCCGTCCATCTCTCCTGGCCAATATATCTTGTGTAGTTGACATAATACTCTACAATTATTAGTGTGAACTGAATTTAAAAACGTTTCGGCGAACTCACCATAGGACACCCATCCTTTGGGCAATTCACCCACCTCATGTGCCGGCTGTTGAAACTTTTCAAGATATAGACTATAATCCTTTAAAGTCTCTGCGTATGATTTATTCTTTTTAACTTCTGATTCTGACCACATCACTGGTTGAACTGTAACATTAATAGGATCAAACAATTTAATCTGATTTAATCCATATGTAATATCTTCTTTAGTTTTTGCTATAGCCATTTTAAATTCAAGTTTTTTGTACAAGTGTTCACTTTCTAAACAAACACCAATGAATTCATTCTGTACTGTTTGATCTCCTTTAAATGCTCTACTAGCTGGAGGTTTTAAATCAATAGTAATGAAATCTAATTTGTCAAGTAACGGAACATATATTTCTTCTCCTGCTGTAATCATATGCCATATTTTTTTATGATTAGGATTTCTCTTTTCAAACCATTCTATGAAATGTAATATATCTTTTGAGAACTCTGTTGGTTCACCACCAGTCCACCAAATACGATTTACATTCCAAAATTCTTTAATGAACATTTCTTCCAAGTCTTCAAATGTATATCTTGTACCTAAAGGTTTATTTCCTTTCTTTCCAGGCCAAGTAGACATTGCATCACACCAGGAACAACCTACATTGCATCCTTGGAATCTAACAAAGACACAACTTTGTCCTATAAAGTTTCCTTCACCGTTAATTGTAGGATAAGGTCGTTCATATAAATATAAAGCCTCTTCTCCCCAGCCTAGTGGTTTATCCATTATTAATCTCCTCCATCACTATCATTATCATCATCATCATCATTAATCCATGCCCATTCTGGTCTTTCATAACTTATCTTATTCTTGCACCGCAATGTAAACACCTTAAAACTTCTTCTCCCCATTTGATATTACAATGCTCAATTGTATTTTTTGTTTGGGTTATTTGGCCATTGGCCGGTGACGATATCTTTTCCAGCCTGCCACTCTGGAGACCCTCTTTCAACACTAATTCTGCCTTTACCATGGCATCTTCTACAGTTTGCGATCGTGACTCGTCCAATTTCATCTCTTCTCCTGTACTGGCCAGTCCCTTTGCAGGTAACACACCATACATTTTCTTTGGTCATAATTCAATGCCGTATTTTCCTGTTTCCCAAACTCGTAACCCGACTTTAACATCTTTATGTTTTTGTAATAATTCAATTCTAATTAATTTTTGTAATTCCTTTACTAACGTTTCAGTATCCATTCCACCAATATATCTAATCTTATCTTTAGAATCATCTGCTTCTCCTAAATTATCTAAACTACCTAACACTGCTACTTTAATATCTTTAAAGTCAACCCAGTCTTTAGTATGTACTCTAACTTCTAAATATGCATTTAAATGATTATGTGGTTTAAGACAAGCTTTGTCAACCAACTCAGGTCTATCCTTTGCTATAAAATGTCTAAAACTAAATTCAGTTCTAAACAATCTTACATATTTCGGATTAGTCATCTTCCATCTTCCTCTTCTCTAATTCTTTTAATATCATCTTTCCATACGCCATCTAATTTTTCTAACTCCCCTGAAGCTGCTATTACAGCATATCCTAATCTTACATAGTTCAAAAGATCCAACCAATTATCTTTTACTGACTCATGATTAGGTTCTTTTGCTCCTGGAGAATACAGACTTAATAATCTATTCAAATGTTTATTGATAAAAGTATAGGCACTATACCAGCCAAAGGGAAACATATCCGTAATGTCTACGTTACCGCTATTATAATCCTCATCCTTTGTACCGAACAGCAACTCATCTGCTTCATCGGTCATCTCCCCAATTAGTTTCTTTATCTGATCATCCATTCTTAGTCTTCTCCGCTTCTTGTTTTACTTCATCTACACTAATAGGTGTACACGAATGAGTAGTAGTATCTATAACATACCAATAATCTTCTGTAGTTATATATATCTTATCCCCGTTTACTTCTAACTTACAATCCATTTAAATCAAAATCTCCTTCACCAAAATTATACAAACAATCATTCGAATATTTACACCAACCACATAACGGAGAAAGGTTTCTCTCAAAGGGTCCTTGCTTTTTAATTTTACTCACCAATTTCTGATATTGTTTCTCAACTGACTTTAATGACATAGCATGGAATCTTTCAACATGATATTGTTTCAGCATAGGGTTAATGCAAGCCCAATGAGTTATAGGTTTATCATACAGTTTCAATTTCTCTAATATAATTGCATACCACCCTGTTTCAGCCCTCAAAGAAGTTAATGTTCTATCTTTTGACATATCATAACTTCTACCAGTCTTGTATTCTACAACACACAAAGCATCCTCAGCTGGCAAGTAGTCTAATCTGTCTACGTGACCTGTTCTCGGATACTCACCAGGCAGGTTGACATATAATTCTGTTGCAACTGGTCTATAAACTAATTCCAGCCTGTCCGCATAAGCGTCCTTTGCCATTAAGAATCTTCTGGCTTCAAATTCTGCAAAGTAATCAAACCATTCATTAATTCGTTCTAAGTCAGGTAGTTTATCTCTTATATATTTAACTAGATCCACTTCACTATCAAGTTTCTTCATATCCTCGATATCGAATTTCGGAAACAACTCATCGCAGGCATTATGGAAAGCAGTTCCTTTACCTGTAGGACTACGCAAGTCTACTTCAGGCTCCATGTAAGCATTGTAATCAGGATCTCTGAAGAAAAAGTATTCGAATTGTTTTTCACAATGCTTAAACATCATGAATGCTGTTTTACGTATTTTGTTGTTTCCGTCCATTTCTAATCCTCGAGTAGATTAACATACCAATATTCACCATTGGAATTACTTCAATCAAATCTACACCATATAGGAAGAAATCTAACACAGGATGCACGTGAGAAATTATACCCAGTTCTAAATAAAGATCTGCGTTCCATATCATATGTGGTATTTGAATGTAAATTATAATAGCAGTTAAAAATAAAGATTCCGTTATGTGTGAATCATACCATTGCCAGAATCTATTCCACATTTTTAAATTCGTCTCCACAAATCCTACAATAAAACTTAAACTCTTTGAAGAACAAACTAGGATGTTGGCATTGACCTTTAGTTCCTTCCCATGATCTCTCATGAAATTCATCTACATCACTCATCATCATCAACCTCACTTTTCATCTCTTCTGTTTTAGAAATTGCCATAGCAGAAAGTTTTATGAAAGTGTTTCTTTCTTTCTGAGTAGGATTATTTTGTTTAGCAAACGCTCGTTCATACCAATTAAGTATGTTCTTAAAGTCTTCTGCTTGTAATTCTACATCTGTCATTTTAAAACCATTGATCCAATTGTTTGTGCCCTTCAATTGCAACATTCCAATGATATCCCATAGCATCGAGAATAGGTTCGAATTTCTTCTTTACTATTTTCTCAAACATGAGATCAAAGTCTATTTCAATCTCTGGAGGCAGTTTATGATTATCTTGTATACAAATAACATCTGTGGGCATCAAGGGTGAACCAACCCGTTTAACATATAATAATCTAGGAGCAGTTGATTCATCATATCTCCATCCTAGAGTTTCTCCATATTTCATTCCTCTCACCCAAGGCGAACTTTCATTTGCTTTATGTATTTGTCTCGGCACAGCTATCTCATACGGACTAACCTCTTCAAATTTTTCTTTTATAGTTTTTATTAAAGTCAAAGCTTGGCTTTCATTGTCTTCGATCAACCATACATCGAAAAACTTTTCCATAGTATTCTTTAATATTTCAGGTGTATCACTTCGTCTTGTCTCGAACCCTTTCACATAAACCATGTTACACTTTTGGCCTTCTGACCAAGTCATCTTAGCTGCATATTTTTTCTTAACAGGTACCCATTTACCCTTAGATACTTTTCTTCTCTTAAAGGCTATCTTATCAAAGAACTTTTCAAACTTTACTTCTATTTCACTCCCTGTTACACCCATTGATTTTAATTTTTCATCTAGATATTCATGTATCAGATCTTTAACCTTATAGCCACCATCAATAGATTTACAATTCACAAAGACACTATCAGTGTCCCCATACTCTACGGGAAACCCTTTTAATTTAAGATACTCAGCCAATCCATTAATGACCATCCTTCCAACCGCTGTAATTGCATTCGCACAATCGGGATCAAATAATCTGAATCGTGGAAAGGCCATGACTCCATAAAAGCTAGTAATAATGAACTTGTCAGCTGTATCCTCTTCCTCTAATGCTTTATATTGTGGTGAATCATGTCCAAATTCTTTTTCTGCATTACGCTTCCTCTCTCTTACTCTCTCTCTCAGAGCTCTGAATTCTGTAATGGTTTCAGGCATAATGCCTTTTTGTATCTTTGGGTCAAGAAATTTATATTCGTTATTATTTTCATCTTTAATTACAATTGTTCCTTGTTCGTTTTTTGTTTCAGGTGATATATTAAAGCCCGCAATAATGCTAGGATATAGAGCTGCTGCGTCAAATACTCCAATATTATAATGGGTACCTGGTTTCGGTAATAGTACCATGCCTCCTTTAACATCTCTTTCAATTTCTCCTCTTTGTTTACTTGGTAATATTCTATTTCCTCTTCTTAATAAAATAGCATGATCAATTATTTGTTCTTTAGCTGTAGTCTGAGGTAAGGTACAACCACTTAGCTTAGCAACAGCAAGTGCTTGCTCTATTAATTTTTCTTTAACTATAATATCGGTTTCAACTTGAACATCGGTTTGACAATACTTGATAACAATATCTGGATCCTTTTCCCACGTAGCTTTAATTTTATCTCCATAGTCTTCCCATTCTGCATTTAATTCTTTTTTAGCTACTGAGTGTAAGTTATAACTATTTAATTGCCCTGATGGATTCTTTTTAACTTTATAAGCAGCTAATGCATCAAATATTATTCTACCTGCTATTTGAAATTTATGATGAACCTTTTTATCTGGAGCAGTCCAATGTCTAATTTCTGCTTTGTGAATGGGAGATAAAGCTCCTTTGTCAATGCCCAAGTAATCCATTCTAGCCATAATCCAGCTAGCATCATACTCAACATTCCAACCTGTAATAATATCTGGATCATGTTTCTTTAATAAGTTTAAAAATTCCTTCCACATTTCTTTCTCGTCCATATCTTTTCGAGAAAAAGTATATTGTTTATTTTCATAACTATCCCAAACAATAACACAAGCAGTTAAATGTTGGGGTGTTTCCCAAGTAGGAATTATATCTGGAGGAGATATAACTTCAACATCAACTACCCATGTTCGTAATTCTATATCATTAGCTTCTGCTGGTACAATTCTATTGTACTCGTTTAATTCAAAGCCATCAGTGATGCCTAGTTCTAATAATTTAGCTTCAGGCCAAAAGATATCTCCTTCATGGTGATTCAAACCATCTCTTAAATCTAATATATCACCAGGCATCCTAGAAGTAATCTTCCATAACTTTTTACCGTAAATAGAAGTATAGCCTGATTCTATTTTTTTAACTTTCTTTTGCAAGTCAACAGTATAGTCTGGTTCAGTTGCAGAATAAAAATGACTATCTAATCCTTCTTGCCTAATGTTATACCGTTTTCCGTCATCTCCTCTAGCAAATACAAGTAGAATAGGTTTGTAATTTCCTCTTTCATATAATTGAACTGCATCAATTTTACGGTAGCGCACGGTCAACCATCCCATTACTCATCTTAATGTACCTTTTATTTTCAATAGCGGCGGATAAAGCAATAGCATATTCAATAAATTCATCAACAAATACTTCTGCAACTATTTGATCTTCATTTATTAATTTTAATATAGGTCCCATATGTGGATCATATTTCCATTCCTTATGAGTATAATAAATACTTTCTGTCATAGTTTCTCTATGAGGATCTCCGTGATCAATTACCAAAATACAATCACTCCCATTAAGGTTATCACTACAGTCATACCAACCAAGGCATATTGATCTTCACTCATCATTCCATTCCCAAGGATATTGTATCCAGGCATTACTGTTAGTAGTAACTCCTTTATAATCTGGATTCCATTTAGAAGTATGAACCTTATATACTAGTGCTGCAGTTTTTATTTCTGCTTCTGGGTACATTAATTGAAATTCATTAACAGTATTTAGAAAAGTCTGACCGCTATCTGCAATATCATCTATAATTAATATTCTCTCTCCTTTTTGTTTCTTGTATATTGGTTTACCCATAGCTCCTAATTCTATTGTACCAATATGAGGATAATGGAATTTCTTAGCTAACATTAGAGCAGGAACTAAACCTCCTAATTGAATACCACAAATTAAATCAGGATTAAAATTAGTGTATATCATTTCCGCTTGAATCATTTCAATCTGGTTTTTAATATCTTCCATAGTTAATTTAGTTATTTGCATAGTGTTCCTCCTTCATTAGTTTAAATGTTTCTGCATGTCTATCGCATACTCTGATATCTTCAATTACATCTTCAATTACATCTTCATCTGCTTTAACAGATACTACGCATTTGAAAGTAGCTATTGCCAATCGATCACAAGTATCCTCGCCAATTATTACTTGACATTTAAGATGGGCTTGATCACGATTGTTTGATTTTGCTATCGACTCCAAGTTTAAATCCTTTTGCAAAGTGAAATAATGATTGTATATCTAGTGGGTGTTGTGTATAATAATACGCTAATTGATCTTTAAATTCCATAGCGTAAGTACATTTAACCGGATACTTTGTATCCATACTTACTAGTTTCCATGGTTTAGTTTTTAACGTTCCTAATTCTTTCAAGTTCACAAATCCTAAAAAGTGTACCTTCTTAAACTTTTTATTAACTTTATCCCATAATTCATCTGCAGCTTTAATTCTATCTTTCCAAAATCCTACGTGCTTTGGTATACAAACAATATCAACTGCTTTACTATAATCATCCATTACAGCATTATAACATTCTACTAACTCATCTATTGTTTCTCCTTGTGGAGCAAACATTAACTTTGGTCTATTATCTAATTGTACCAATTCTGGAATAAAGTCTCTAGCTAAATTAATACTTTTATTTACACTTCCCATAACATCAGGAATGACTGCCCAGGTAGGTTCCAGTATCGATATTATATCCATGTATTCTTGACTGTCCATACTTTCACCAAATTCCCAGGCGCCATTATCTAGCATAATTTGTCTTCCGTTTTTTTGTAAGTTATCCATCGCATTCATGTAAATCTTGCCTGTCTCGTCGTTGCGATTTAATAAAGGAGCCAAACAGAAGGTTATATCTCCTACATCTAAATCTGAATATTTTACTGGTAAATCAATTGCTAATTTCATGCATCTTCATCCTCATAATTTTCTATACATTCATTATCTACTACGAAATGAGTATCACTATCTTCAACTGGTCCAGCTATTTTTAACGAACCATCACGTTTACATTTAATTGAAGTAATTATTCTATCTGTTATTTCAGCTATCCTTTGTTCTAATTGATCCATAGATAGAAATTCTGTTCCCGCAACTACTAATTCGTCTTCATCAAGTTCAATTCGTACTATTAATCTGTGCGGTGAATTTGCAAATTCGGGAAACTCATCATCAGTCATGTTTAATCAAATCCTCTTCATTATTATTCCAACACTCCATTATTTGTTCATCTGTGGAGTTATCAACATAAAAGACTGTATCGCCTATGGTTATATACATGGCATCGCCATTTTCCCCACAGAACTCTATTTTAGCTAGCCCATAAGTATATGAGGGATACCCTTTATCTTGCCTTTTCATTTGTATATTTATCCGCTATTTTTTCTATTTGTTTCATTACATCTCGACCCCATTTAGTCGTAGTATATAGATGGTATCGTACACCAGTTTCATCTACTACGTAATTTGTTCTCTTAACAAAATTACTGTTCACTAGTTTTTTGACATGGTAAAATGCCGTTCCTCTGACACCAACATTAGTTAATCGTTCTATGCCAGCATTGTTAATGCCTGCACTGTTTTTCTTGTTAATAGTATATTTATTTATTAATTCGAAAACTTCTAAAGTCTTAGTATCATCTAAGCTCTGACCTATAGATTCTATTAGTTTTCGTTTCATTAGTAAAAAAAAAAAGGGAAGGTTATACACCAAATACCTCTTTAGGAACTTCACCTTCAAGACTTTTTCTCAATGCATCGAATGTGATATCTTCAATCTGCATATTGTTTACAGAATTGAATCGGCATTTTTCAACCGTACCCATTCTCTTCACTGCCATCTTGGTGGTTGCTTTTCCCCCTTCCATTAAGGGCATTGGTCTTTTTTGCGCGTGAATACTTATATCCACGTAGTATGTGCTTTCACCTTGAGCTTTAGCTTTAGTTTGATTCGTTAGATTACCTGAGGCATCATACACAGCACCGCTTCTACTGGTAAATATAACATGACATGGTCGAGATAGTAATCTCATTACAAGCCATCTATATTTAGCATTTGCGTGTTGCCATTCTGTTCTCATCATAAACTCTTTTCCAGAAGACTTGCTTACTTTTGTTGCTGCATTATAGTGCAACCACAAACCTAACCAAGACCAAATATCACTGATTGAATCAACGATAATGGTTCCTCCTTCGACATCCTTTAATGCTTCAGTGGCCATTTCAACTTTCTCTAATGATCTTATAGGATCAATAGCGAATGGATCGTCATCTGTTGCACCGCCTGACTTTGCAGGTTTATCGGTATAAGGCTCACTACATTCCATTATACGAATGTCTTTGTCTGGAAAATGATGTTGAAGTTGTGATACTCCAAACTCTGTTGAGATAACATAGATCGGCTCAGGAAAACTGAGACCGAAATATGTTTTACCTACTTCTTGTTCACCCCATATCAAGACCTTTAATCCTCTACGAGTATTAGCTTCTGATATAGGAGTGAAAAGAGCATCAACTTTCGAAGCTGTATTATCAGCTGCCTTAGCTTTGTCGGCTTTATTCATATCGCTCATTGACATTATTCAATAACGCCCTTGTACGCCATATGTGGACATATTGTTTGAGGAATGAAATCTCCATTATCGTCTTTCCTGTAAACCTGTATTTCTTGATCACATAGGAAACACCAAAACAATAAATGTTTTTCAGCATTTATTTTTCGTTTCACTTTCACAGCTGCCTCTTTAACAGAGTTTGCTGCTTTTGTAACTTTTTTTGATTCCGCCATGTATATCACAGGTCAGGGTTTACGACAGGAGTTCCTCGTCCGCCGGTGTTGCTAAGCCAGGTACTGGGAATACGCCGAGTGCATTTAATGCAATCATATCTTCATCAGTCTGTTGTTTTGCTTCTCTGTCATATTTCTTAGCCAATTGTGTTCTTGCGAATACAGTGACTACAGAACCTTTACCAAAGTTAGTATGACCTCTTAGGTTTTTTGGAACCCAGCAGGTTACACTATCGGCATCTAGTGACAAAGTCTCATCATTCAAGACTAGAAGATCGCTGCTTGCTTTCTCGCTTTCGATACGTCTTAATACATCCACTGTGCCTTCTGTTACAACGAATGCTTCATAGTTGCCACGATTTGATTCATGGTAATCTATATCAATTTCCCCCAACGGCATGAATTTATCTGCGAATGCATTTGATACTATCTCGTGTATATTGTCAGATGTTTCCAATGGTCGGAATGTTGTAACTGAAGAGGATCTTAAGTCGTAAAAGTCTCCGCTAACGTCGCCTAAGGCTCTGAATTCGCACTCTTGGAAATAAGGTAGTTCTGTTTTTGCAATGTCACCACGTAATTGAATTTTACCTGATGTCCAATTGTCATCTCCAGCTTTCTTTACTGCCATGATTACTCTTCGAACATATAATGTTGCAGGTTGATCTTGACCATATCGTTGATTTGGTTTACCGTTGATCTCTTTACGACTGTCAGTTAAGACTAATTCGTTGGTTTCTTCATCTAATCTTGCTTTCTTAGAATCAATAACACCTTGTGGATCTGATTGGTATTCCTCGACAACTTTGGCTTTGATAGCTTGCATCATATCTCTTGGTTCATCTGCACCTACGATAATACCGCGAAATGCCATTGCTGGAGAACGTAGATTAGATTGAATCTCGCTCTTAAGTAATTGCAAAGTACGTTTATCTTTTTGTGCTTCAGGAACTGATGAAGGTAAAGTTGCAAAAATATCTTTGTATTTAGCTTCTAAATCTTCTAGAGATTGTCCGGATTTTCCAGCCCATGCTTCTAATTTAGTTTTGTCCATTTTCAGCTTCCTCCTTGCTTGCTTCAGAATATATTTCTTCTGATTGTTTCGTATCTTCCGATTGTATCCTATACCACGTATTGTTTATATGTATAGCTTTAATGTCGCAAACTAGTTGGCAATTCATCGTCCGTCCACTAGCCCCAATAGGGATTTTTCCTAACTGTTTTTCTATTTGATCTAACATAAATTTTGGAATAGATATTTGTCTATTTCTTCTAAGTCTGGCAACAAATCTTATTTTATCTGTTTCAGATTTTAATTCATTGTTAGATTCTTCGTATAACCATTTCATAATAATTTTAACCTCTGCAATATCTTAACATAGCTTGGACAGATACACAGCTTCAGCCCTTCGCCACAATTCAGACATATCTTTATTCGGTCTGACCTAGCCATTGTAAATAAACCATAAGACCGTATAACATCCACTTTCTATTTTTATGTTCATTTAATAAAAATGCAGTATTATTAACAGGGCAAGCACCTGAGTAACAATCTATATTGGAACTGGTACAAGCAACTTCATGAGCATCATTAAGCATTCTATCTAGTTTATGCATTATCTGTCGTCGTCCTCATAGTCTGGTTCTACCTCTCTCACGTCATACCATTGACGACAATCACACTTTGCATCGTTACAAGATTCGTAAGCAAAGTCACCATCTTCGTTTACAATCTTCTTTTCTTCTACGAAAGTTCTGTCTTCTTTATTCTGGGCATCGTAATGATCTTCCCAGAAATGTCCGCAGACACATTTGACATCACTGTCTCCATAGTATGCATCTATTTGTGCATCAGTACAACCAGGTGGTAGCCAGCTAGACATAACTCCACTTCCTAAGTTTAAAACATCTTTCACACATTCTCATTCCTACCTTTAAACATTCTATCCAAGATTGTTCTTCTTTGCAACTTTCACACAGGGTCATCTTCATATATTACAAGAGCAGATACATCATAATCTCTTTCGTACATTTGTGTGTGATACTTGATATCAATAATTTTGATTTCTTCTTGCTGGTCATCAAGCCAGTTATTGATTTGTATATCAATCATTGCTGTATTTGTACCATCTCTATAACCAAATTCTTTAACTCTAACACGAGATGTCATTCTTGAATCATCTCCGATAAGACATCTAATTTGAAATTAATGAAAGCTTCACCATCAGAATGATTTTTTATTTGCCATAGAGAGTCTCTAATTTCTTGAATATATTCTAAAGCTTCTTGTTTGTTCATACGTCTTCTCCTGTACCTAATGCCCAGTAAGCTTTACCGTGTATTTTCTTTCTTATGACTTCAGATTTTTCTAAATGTCTAAGTAAACGTTGGCGTGCACTGGCTTGTGATATGCCTAATAGTTCTGAGATTTCTTTTGTAGAGTAAGCAGTATTAGGTTGCATAAAATCTGTAGCAGGTTTACGGTCAGTTATTTCTGCTCCTTGATTGAACTCATCTAAACTAATAGGCATTAGTCTTTCTCCTGTGGTGAGAAGTAATCAGATACTTCCATCATTTGTAAATCTTGTAAATCCCCACAATCATCTATCTCCATTGTGAACTGTTCTAATGTTGCAATTAAAGGTTTTATATCTTGTTTCATATCAGGTGATAATCTTGCCATGTTCTTTAGTCTTAATATCGCATCGTCTAAATTACCAGTGCGATCATCATTAGTAGCGGTAATTCCTTCCATAGCAGATTGTAAATCTTCACATAAGAATTTTATATCGTCTAGTTCGTCTTCGAACTTTTCGAATTGATCTTCAGTTAATATCCTTTCCATTTCTTTTTAGCCTCTGGTTTATCTGGGTAATGTTTTACTTTCCAATAAAACTCACCATCATCGTTAACTTTCTTATCTAAATAACCTGCCTCTTCTAATCTATGTAATTGTTTTAACACACTACATCTTTGATTTCCTTTAAGTCCTACTAATTCAAGTGTACTGTATGCTTGGTATAAACCCATCTTACGTAAGAGTCTATATGTTTCAATTAAGATTTTCATTGTACGCCGGGACTATCAGGAGGACTTGGTTTTTCCATAGGAATACCTTTCGATTCAGCTACAGCTCCTATAGTTTTAAACATATAATCCATTGCGTTAACAATTCCTTCTTCTTGTATAGCTAGCTTAGCAGTTTGATCTGCAATACCATCTATCTTGAATTGTAACATCTTTAAAAATTCATTTAAAGAAGCAACATCATGTTGTAGTTTGGTTATTGATTTTTCGTTTTCCTTTTGTTTGTTCATTTTTATTCTCATTTGCAAGTTCCTTTTGAACTTGTGGATCTAATGGATTAGAATAATCTAATTCCTTAGTGGTATTCATAGGCCAATTCTGGATCTTTCTCCAATATTTTGTTTTACCTAATGTTTTAAACTCTACAAATCCTAATTGTTCTAATCGTTTTAATCTTTGTAATGCAGCAGGGTGATGAATCTTCAAGAAGGTTTGTACTTCAGTAGTTGTATATGCTTGATCTGGACTCATCCATAAAAGCAACTCTTCATTACTTTTAAGTTCTCTTTCTTCTATATGGTTCCATTCATCTAGATCTATGGGCATTTCTTTTTCTCCTTGATTTCTTTTCACTCCATTTGTTATAAGCATTAACTAAGAATTCTTGTCTTTGTTTATCGACGCAATACTCATTCCAATCCTTAAAGTAATGTCTACCCACATTACCGTTAAATCCTCCAAACGTTCCAGGTTTCTTAATAAGAGAAGATGACTCGAATACTATATCACACCAATCCATTTCATGACGAACTAGATTACCGAAGTTATAGCTTCCGCAATTATGTCTCTTACATATCCACCTTGTGAATTTTTGTCGAGAATTCTTTTTCTTCTTTACCATTGGTTTTCCTGTATGGCACTCGTGGCAAACAAAACCTTCCTTACCTTGTAGTTTGTGAATGTTATCTCCACTACCGGAGGGTTTCCCACACTGCGCACAGGCAATTACATTTATCATCTTAATTCTGCAGGAACAAACTCTTCGCCGAGTTTCTGAACTGCAGCTGCTACCGCTATTGCCATTTCTATATCAAACGCAACACTCTTACCATTCTTCGTAAGTGACAAACATCTTTTCGGATTGCTTTCGTCTGCGTTGTCACCAGCGTATATGATACGACTGATGTGCATAGTAGCTTTCTGCGGTGTGATAAGATCTATATGATCTTCTTCTTCCCAATGATTTACCTTTGCTGGTGCCTCAAATTTTGCTATTGCTGATTCTTTGTTCATTCTAATACATACCCTCCATTGCTTTACCAATACAGTTATCACAAGTTGGAGTTCCTTTAATATAATTATCTGCCATCTCTGTACAATATTGACATTTGCTGGTTTTCTTTATTGATGCCTCCACATACCGATGCGACTTGCTTTCATAAACCAACTCACCGTTAATCTTTTTCTCCCCACATTCTTTACAGAATGCATTGAAAGATGTTCCCCAATAATCTTCTCCTATCTTTATTACCTTAGCGCATGCTGTACATACGTGTTCTTTTTTACCTGTTAACATTCTCAATCTAATTCACCTTTCATTGCTAGTTTACTACTACAATGTTGTTCTCCAAACCATTCTAAGAAGGTAGCTATTGCGTGTTGATCTTCCCACTTTGGAGGATTAATTCCTTCTGTGTCTATAAATCCTTGTACATAATCTGTAAGTAGTTCTTCCATTGCTTGGTCTATAGGAGTTGTTTCTGACTTTACAGACAAACCTCCAAACTCTATTATCCAATCGTTCATATTATGCCCTCATTAAAATTATTTTTTTTATCAAAGTCAAATTGTGGCGAAGAATGGCGTTTGGTTTTATTATTCATTTCTATAATTACTATAGATCTACTGTTATTTATATTTACAGGTGCATTCATTCTTATCTTATTAACTCCCTCAAACTAAAACCATAAAGTATCATATATCTTATTTCCCTTGTACAATGCATACACTCACACAAACCTATTCTCATTATCCTTCATCTCCACGTTATCTAAATCAACAAACTTACTAACATAATCTACTATAATAGCGTCTTCAGGTAAAGTATCCTCTCTAACCTCTTTAGCTTTCTTCTCTGGTTTATATATCTTCATACCGTAAGCTTCTCCTGCTGATTTCGAAGCCCACCATTTTCTAATCTTTGGTCTTGTCTTATCCTCGTAACCGGCAATTATAACTTCGCATCCCATTTCTGTATGCTTCTTTAAAGTCTTTGCATCGACACAATTACCGTGTACCAAACACCGTCCGTAATAATGGCCATTATCTCTAAGTATTTTTTTACCCAATACTATATATATATTGGCGTTATTATATAAATTTTTTGGCGTTTTTACGCGTTGGCTTTTCATGTTTCAGGATGATATTCCTGTATACATCTGGAACATTCTTGCCATTCCCAATCCTTAGGCATCAAGTCTCCGCAACCTTCACAGATAGGATAGTCATGTTCTTCATTAGCGTTTCTTACATTCATCTCATTTTGTTCCTTATTTTAATATCAAATTGTAATTTATCATCAGGGAATGATTTAGCAAAAGATCTACAATGCTTGCAATCACAATAGCCTTCTATCATTCCTTCATCCCAATGAAAACATCTTAAACACATCATAAGTATAAAGTTCTATTACAATTGCTCGCGATGCGTGTAGTTCGGCAGAGCGCTTTCTACGGTGTGACGACATCTAATTAATTGTGTTCTGAGTTTGTAAGACATGCCAAAACACAATACAGTAATTAGAGCTCCTACTTCCGTGCATTTTGTAATAGAGAAACCCCCGCGCGAGTACTGCTTATCTTATTTTGCGTAGGGGTTGTTACTTCATCTAGGTATGTCGTGCAGTGACGTCTAGAGGCTGGTCACCAGGATGCCGTGAAAGGATGAGTGAGTTGCGCGTGCGACAGTGTATCGTGCAGGGACGTGATGAAGCCTGCTACCGTATTAATCCGATAACTATAAAAAAAAAAAAGTAAGTAGTCTGACGATTTCCACCACCAGAGTTTCTTGAACTCCTTTATGGGTGTGTCTAGAACCATATGAATGACGTTATAACAAGACTGTGGTGTTTATGGTTCGTCAGACTTACTTTTCTTCTTGGATACTTTTGGCATTCTCCATCGGTAATAGGTCTTGGTGTCTCTTCTACCTTGTTCAATCTTGCCTTCACTCATCAGTTTATTCAAGACATTTCTTGTATAAACCTCTGAAACGCTTGATTCGGAAGAAATGGTTTTCACCGAGGCCCATAGTTGGCTGCTTTCTTCTGCCAAGGTTTGTAAACACTTCATTACTCTTTCCTTGGACGATCCAACGGATATGCTTTCGAATTCATCAATTGATCCAGCTTTCACTAAATCTCTATTTTCATTCATAATATATATAACTTGGCGTTTTTATTTAAGTATTTAGGCTTTTTCTCGCGTTAGAATAAAAAGAAAAGTGTGGAAGGATTTAAACCTTAGATTGTAAGAGCTTAGGATCAACCATTACAAATTCCTTTTTACAATATCCACATTCAACGAATGTAGCATATTTCGGGAATGAATTTGGTTTTCCGCATAGCTCGCAATTATGCTTCCAGGTTACTTTCCAGCCTTGTGATTCCAAATGAACTGATTGAATAATTAATTCATGTAGTTTCTCGGTCTTCTTATTCATATGTAACTCCGTTCACTGAAACTGAGACAGGCTTTTGCATTCTAAGTAAATCATTTATACTTATATCTTCGCCTCTACCTAATCTCGTAACTATTTGTGTATATTTCTCATCTAATGCATCTATGTTATCCGTTGCATACCATAACCAGAGCTCGCCTCCTATTACCATAACTCCACAATACTTTGACGGGAAGTCTTTCTTAGCCTTTTTGTATTTCTTAGACCAATTAACTCCTGTTACTTGTAAGTTCATCATAGCAAATTCTACCTTTAGGAATCCTAAATCGAACTCTGTGTAACGAATAATTTCACTACTGTTGTCGTCCATATCTTTGGTAAAACCTTCTCCTATTTTTATTGTCTGCAGGACGTATTCTAAGTTTGTGCCCACAACACGGACAATTCGGTCCTTCCCAGCGGATAAATATCCCACAGGGTGTACATCTCTTACGTCCTTCTCCATAGTTAAAATCTCCTCGATGCTTTTTGTAGGACTTGAACTTCAAACATTTGCCGTCGCAAATCCTTTGTGATGTAGCTGTCATAATTTTTTATGTGATTGTCTAACATGGTCTAGTACCGACGTAAAGTCTTTAAATTGTTTTCGATTGCAGTGAATGCAATGTGTAATATCATATGCTGTCATCCAATTTTACGTCCTTCAAAGAAGGTAATGACTTAATGGGGCGACCATGAGAGTCATACAGTCCACTATATTGTATACGATCTCTACGTGATTTCGGACGGGTTCTTAACTTTCTGTGGCAACATGGACATAGTAGTGCTTTGTACGCATCTTTTTTATCAAAGTATACAGCGCACGCTTTACAGTAAACAGCACGTTCATATATGCGAGTAAATCCGTTTGACTTTTTTGGGGTTGCGTCACGGTTTATTTTGTACCGTGAACACAAGCCATGACACATATGCATTAGTAATCGTCCTCCTCGTCGTCTTCTAACTCGGGTTGATCAAAGTGTATTGTAACACTACGACAACGACCAGAACTACTATCTACATCAGCTGTGACATCGTATTCACCATCACCATAAAGGGTATCGAATACTACGCCACCATCAAACTCATGCCAGCCATTTTGCTTTTTCTCATCTTCAGGAACATATCCTCTAACCTCTAACAGGTTATCATATGATGATTTTAATCTAGGTGCTACTTCTAAGCAACCTGTTTCCTCGTTAAGTACTTCACCTTTCATAACGTCTTCGTTATTATCGTGTAACACGTAGCAAGGATCTACCATCATAATTTGTCCACTGTCAACATAACAACTTCCTATTTTTCTTTCACTCATTATATCACCTCCTTGCGGTGTTTATTTCTTTGTACAAAAGTGATTTCTAATTTAGGTTCAACCACTATGTTACCATTATCATCTGTCTTGGAATTGTGATTCCAAGAAGATATAGAATTCAATGAAAAGCCATTATCTTCCATCAAGCCATTAAGGTCTCTCCATTCGTGTCCGTAGATTAATTGATGTGAAACACTACCTTTCTGTTTATAGTCCCAATTGATTAAGTGACATTCAATTGTTATAAAGTATTCATGGTCTTCAATAGGCCATTCAGGATGTTTACTTGCTCCAATTAATCTACTTCTAAATTCCCATGCCTCTTGATGAGGCTCACTGGTAGTTTCATACTGGTAAGGATTGCGCATAAAGAATATTGATGCACAGCTTTGTACTAAATATTCTGCATACTCCTCATCTTCTTCCCATGTTACTCTCCACCGACTTCCATTAGTCATATCCTTTAAACTAGTCAAGGTCATTATAGGAATCTCCGTTGCTTGCCAACTCTTCTGGGATATCATCTACGTGAATCAAATCTTCATCGTTGAAAGTTTTTCCACAATGTGGACATTGTATATCATTTACCATTATCTATCACCTCCATCGCTGTCAAATGTTAGGTGTTGAATCTCATCTAAAAACCTGCTAATAATTGGCTCGTCAGGTGCGTCGCCAAGTAAACTAATCACTAACTCTCTACAATATTTAGCTGCTATATCGGGGCCTAACATCAGTTGAAACTTAGCATCTCTAGCCCAATCATCCCACCATTCATTTCCTTTCTCAGGGTGATGTCCTAAAGTAAGTATTTGATAATCAATCTTTCTTTCTTCGTCTCCACATAAATTACATATCATAGTTTTATTGTCACGTAAGGATATGGTATTAGATTGGGAATTTTCATTAAGCTCCCTTGTATTACACCTGGTACAGATTATCAAAAATCAGTCCTCCTCAAACCGGTCAGGGCCTTCATATTCATATTCTTCAAAGTCAAAATTCTTACAGCTACAACCATCTTTATTACATTTCTCTTTCCAATTAGTTTCAATATCACCCTGATCATGCCATTCCAAAGTATGGCCACACGAACAAGGATCATCGTCGTCATATGATTCAATATATTTACCTGCGTACGGACTATCACTGTCAGCAAATTCTCTACTTACCAAGTATCAAATCCCTCCAATACCAATCCCATATTGGATATATGCTATCTCCTCCTTCTGGAATTGTACCTAAGTTTAATTGTTCACATACTCTATCTGCTAGCTTCTTATCTTCGAAGGTTGCTATAATTCTACTACGAGGATTTGATAGAGTACCATCTGGCATGGTTCTAGAAATAGTCCACCATTCATTATCTGCACCTTCTATATGCCATTGATTTACTGAATATGTAATATCATTATCGACATCATATGTTTGTCTTATCAATACTGTTCCTCGTTATTTAATTCAATGTGTGTGTGCTCGAAAAATCCAGGAAGCTCATTAACATAATGCCATGGCTTTTCTAAGAAAGCATATAAAGGTTTTAATCCGTGCATGTCTCCCCAGTACTCTGCAAAGCGTCGTAAGTATTCATAATCATCAAAGAAGGCAGGTCCCATAATATGTTTGAAACCACATACTCTACATCTAAGATGTTGATGGTCTGCATAGTATTCACATATCTCTTCCATGCTGGAATTACCATCCGTCAATATGTGTACTCCCGAAGAATGTAGCTGCTTGTGCATCTCCTTGATCTTCAAATATGCCTGCACACGTATAACATTCTCCATCATAGCATGCCATGCATAGTTCGCTACCGCATTTCTTACAATGTTCGTGCCATTCGCATACGTTGCCTTGACACATAAATTGAAAGTGCATCTTAACTCCACACTTCTTGTCTACGCAATGGGCTACTTCCCATCCTTTAATGACTTTACCATTTAATTCCATCCACTCATCCTTAGGTGTAGCTATCCATTCACAGTCTGCACCACACTTGTAGCAACCTGATTTCTTGATCTTAACAAACCGTTTAGGCTTGTCTTGTTTCATCTCGTCATATATTTTCCACCAATCAATCTTGTTTGCCATTTAATTGTCTCCTTATCTCATCGCTATTAGGTGATTCTATCATAATCATATACATCATATCATAAAATGAAATACCTCGTTCAGTAGCTTTCTTGTCTATAAAGTCTATTCCTTCTTGAAGCTCTGAATCGTTCTCTGCATGCATAACTACTTCATCGACCATCTTATCGAAGCCTCTAGGTCTCTTCATATAAATCCGAACCCCGCTATCAAAAGTATCGCACCAACTATCCCAACACCTATCATTATCCCTTGACTTTTAATTTCAGCTTTTGATTTTGCTAAGTCAACATTTGTCGCTTCTCTATTCAGATACTCGATGTACTTATCTTTTTTAATTCGCTTCATTTTAATCTTGATTGGCTTCTCACCATAACCTGGCTCAGCCCCTGCGTGATGTGATTCTCTCCTTCTAATATGATGTGGCTCTGTTAATTGTAGCCATTGTGGAGAATAAAACATCGCTTGTCCTTTACCAAACTGTTTAATCTTTCTCATGATTTCCCGACGACCTTTACTATCTATTCCATCATCGTCTAATAATTCTTTCACACTTTCCAAGTCTCTATTGGCTTGCATGTTCAGTATTATATTTAAGTCAGCTTGTGAAAGAATATTTTTATGGAGGATTGAGGCTCTCTGCGTAATAGACGTAACGCCTATCCCTCTGCCTCTTCCTCTTCTAACAAGGTTATCAATAGCTTTAAACGATAACTTTCCTTCTTTTCCTCCACCTGTTTGTGGTGCGAATACATCTGTTTCTTCTATGATTACGTGAAGAGGTCTACGGTTTTTAAAGTAAATCTCATTAACGAAATCTGCAACAAATATTCTCTGTTCATCTTGATCCCAATTACTTATATCGACTATAACTGATTTCTTTAGATCGACTACTAAATCTGCTATCTTTTTCCCATCGTTCAAGTCAATCTCTATGTCGCAATGCTCTCCTCCAAATATTGGTATTGGATAAATTTCTCTAAGCCCCCAATGTGCACCCATAGGATCTATTACCACAAATGGATAATCTCCTTTAGCTAGTTCTTCTTCTAATACACCAGCCAGATATGATTTACCTGCTCCTCTCTTAGCGAGGATGTTTATACATTTCGTTATTGTATCTGATGGTAAACTAATAGTACCTAAGTGTAACTCTGGTAAGTTTTTCTTCTTCATTGTGTTCTCCTCTCTATCTCTTCTATAATTCTATCTGCACTATGACCACAACTCTTTAGCATACGTAAGCCCGTGTCGTCTGTGAAGTAATCCCTTAACTCTGTTAGTGAAAGCTCCCATAATCTTACAGGATCTTCTATGTGATCTTCAAACCAATCTTCGTCAGAGGTCATCCTGTTTCTTCTCCATAAACGAAATAGATCATACACTTTAGTGCTATCATTTCTTCAATGCTTGCATTCAGATTGTTAACTTTAATCTCATCAACGAGCCAGTTAGTTAATAATTGATCTACTTCATCTCGTTCAGTTGGTGTCATCATCTGAATTAGTAAATGTCCCTTCTCAGGTGTAGTTTTAGCTAATTTTAATACTTCATCTAGTGTGTACATTAATCCATCTTCTCCAGTATTCTCTTTAATAATCTATTCATTTCTTTAAGTGAATCTGCTATCGATTTGATGTCTTGATAATAATCTACTTCGTAACCTGTGACCATTAATCTTTCACATCCTCTTGTTCTTCTCGTAATCTAAAGTAAGCTCTATTACCATGTTTTCTCTTCTCAATAATCCTAACGTAATTAAGTGCATCACATATCTTTAATGCGTAAGTTCTATGAAAGCTTAAGCCCTCAGATAATATCTCTGGAGTAAACCACTTCTCAGGGAACCGTTGGAATATCATTAGTACCTGGTTGCGATAACCTTTTGGTAATACATCTACTCCAACTCTATCAAAGTAATCTACTTTATCCTTATCAGTCATTGATCCCACTCCTTTAATCTTTCTATTGTAACTCGTAGCCTGTCTTGTTTTAATCGTTCAATAGTATTATGACATTCTTCGTTATCTTTTTTTAATCTTTTGGTTTCACTTTGTAGTAAGTCTACTAACCGTAACAAGTCCATTATGTCTGCATGTGATAAACCTGACGGTTTGATTTGTTCGCTCATCGTAATATCAAATCCTTATGCTTTGCATAACATTCTTTACAAATATCATTTCTTTCTCCGGTTGTAGTACTGATATACGTGACGCCTCCGTCCCAATGCCCTAGACTCTTCTTCTTACAAATTGCACAAGTCATCTATATCCCTCCATCTGACATAACCCACATACTGATTTACCGTTGATATCACTACAAAAGTTCCCTTTGCCATGACAGATTTCACAAACTTTTGCTGCGATCCTGCTTTCTAATGTTATCTTATCATACTCTGCTTGATCTATTTCGCCTGATAAATATTTATCTCGAGCTTGTTCATATCGTTTAAATGCAGCTCTGAAAGCTTTATTTTGTTTATTGGTCAATCTTCCATTCTCCTGGGTTGATATCAAAGTCTTCTTTTAAAATTAATGCTCTGAACATTTTAAATACTAAACTTTCTAAGGTTGCTACTCGTTCTGTTAGTTTTTTAATATCATCTTCTTGTGTCATTGTTCTATATTCTCCATTAGATCCATAATATGTTGTTTGTCTAGTATAGGTATCTTATTGTCTATACATAACTTGATTGCCATTATATGTTTGCATTCGTTAGTTTTATCTGCTTCCATTCGATATCTAAAGTCATAACATTCACATGACCAATTGTCATTGGAAGAATACACTGCATAATAGCTTTTACTTGATTCGCCATATACTTTATACACTCCGTCACCGTCTGCCTTTTCAGTATAAATAATTGGAATGGGCATATCGTCATAAGATTTTCCTTTACTATTCTCATAATTCTTGTTATGAATCTTAACTATCTTTGCAGCTCTATCCTCTCTGCCTTTAGATTTTACTGTAACAGTCACTGGTATTTCTTCAACCCCCATTCCTTCAAACTTACTAACGATATCACTTTGTGCCATCTCTACTCCATTTGTCTACGCTATTAGCTGCAAAGCCACCGATGTCACTAGTAACTCCTATAAGCCCTAACACGATTGCCAGTCCTACCATAATACTTCCTGCGATCCAACTAATAAAAAATACTAAGCATCCTGCTAGGAAAAGGACTACAGGTCCTAATGTTACTATTACTCCTCCAATGTCTTTTTCTTTCATGTCTTCTCTATTATATATATCTTGGCGCGCGAATATAACTTCTTAGGCTTTCTCTTGCGTGAGAAAGAAAAGAAGGGGATGCCTCTTTCGAGGACTTCTTCGTTAATCGAATCAGTAAGCTCTAAGCTTATTGACCAGACCATTTGTAGTAAGACGTACGACCGTTCTTTACTCTCTCCAACATATTCTCTCCAACGAGTTTTTTCAACACGTTGTTGATATATGGTTTCGAGAAGCCAGTCCTATCGCCATGTTCGAGATCTGATAGATTATCTCTGAAGTCTCTCTGTGTGAAGAACTTATCCGGGTATGCTTCACATACCTGCATAATGGTGTTCCTTACAGAAGTGAGATTCTCCGGAGTATCTTCGATTCCGATATTGGCGAACCGTTCTACTACTGTCGAATTTTCTTCTTTTGAAGCCATTTTCGCTCTATATATAATATCTTTTTATAATATATAAACTTAATTCCCCTAAACACCTTGGGTAAAGGGGGGAACGTTATTAAGAACTTTAAAAAAACAAGTCTATCTCTCTCTCTATCTCTCACACGCGGCCACTTCTCTGTACCGAGTACGGCTAACATTTTGGAACCTCCTGTAACGCTCCTTGTAATGCTCCAGCAAAACTACTTCTAAGGTACAACATGAAGGCCATATATTTTCAATGGAGAACAGAAGGAAATAAAATACAATTTAAGAGCAATTAAAAACAAAAAAAGGGAGGATAGACTTAGATGTGGCAGTCTATTCCGATTGCGATATGGTCAGGATAATGTTTAAGTGTTTTAACCATTATCTTTTCCCACTCTTCATCTGACATTGGATCTTCACATACTCCGAACATTAATGCTCTGCCTTGTTCTATCCATTCGCCTTGAGGTGTTACAATAGAGGATATCATTGGTGCGTTTTCGCGTTTCTCTTCTAGTGATTGTGCGAGTTGTTTACAGAAGGCCCAATTAGATTGAATCTCATCATGTCCTGTTGGATTATCTTTGAGGCGTAATCCTCTGAGTTGTCCGTTCCATCTGCCACCGACTACCCACCAATCCCATTTTGAATCAGGATTGTAGGTTGAAGGATAAGTACCTTTCCCATGACAACTTGGGCATATCTTACCCTCGTCTTTCATTTTGTTTTCTGCGGTCTTATCTCCGTGTGTTACTTCTCCCATGAAGCTAAAGTTTGGAACTTTTTTACACCAACATTGTTGATCATATTCCTGTACCTCTATTCGTTCGTCATAAGGTGCAATCAAGTCGGCAATAGAAGCCATAGCTATTTCCTGTACTCTCTCCATGCTGGTATCCTTTGCAAATTCTTTACCAGTATCTGGTAGAATTACTGCGACCGGATAGTGAGTCATTGTTTACCCATCCGTTCTTTGTACAAAGTATTGATCCTATACCCTTTTTGGAGTTGTTTTTGCAGAGTACTAAGTGCTTGGTACGACATACTGTTTCTGAAGGAGGCACCAATATCTCTTTGGAGTTGTTCGTCAAAGACTATCAAGAACATTCCCATTTGTTTTAGGTGGTCCTTCTTTTCTTTCATAAGAACTCTTCCAGCTCGTTTTAGTGGTGTCTCTTTTGGTGTCATTGTGCTTTCTCCACGTGATCTTCAGACTTTACAATATCTGGAATGTTATTGTAGATATATGCTAGTCCTCTAATGTGGCCCATTGCATGTTCATAATCTTCCTCAGACATTTCACCGAGACGGTTGTTCCATTTTGTGCAGCTTTCCAAGTCTTCAATGAATGCTTTGCACATCCTATTATCGACTTTCATCGTTTGCTACCTCCAACTAGTGTATGTTGTTTGATGTTTTCTTTTGCATACATATAGAACAAGAAATCTCCTGTAACTTCTAGTTTGAAACCTAACCGATTCACTTCGTGTCTTGGTATTCCTATACCTATATAGGTTTCTCCAATGTGATCTACACAAGGAAGTGTGACGTCAATAACATCTCCATTATCTTTAGCGACCAGCCACGAATGGGCTATTGCTATATATGGGTTCTCTTTTGATAGTACGTAACCTTCATAGTAAAAAAAGTTACCAGTAATATCAGAATGAAAGCAGTTTGCATAACAATGTTTTGGTATGCATCTATATCTTTCAATGAGGTCTTTTGATGTCTTTAGATCGACGTTTTTGAATACTTCAGCTTTGTTTTCAAACCATCTGTTTGCGTCGTGTGCGTTGTCTGCTCGTAAGAGTTGGGGGACGGTAGGATATTGAGCGCAATCCAACAATTCCATTACCAATTGTCTATCTTTTTGATGGGTAGGCAATCGGCGATCTATGGCCATTGTTTTAGTCCTCCTTTCATACCGCCGACCATATCTGCTAACTTGTCGCTCCAGGTTTGCGTGAACGCATCATCATGTTCTACCCATTTGGCTCCATAGTATACATTGATTTGCATACTATTTTCATCGTTTGGTACGACTTGAACCTTTAATGGAACTTTTGGTGGTGCTGTCATGTTTTCGTCTAAGAAGTCTTCTGCCATGATAAATCCAGTTTCGATTCGTGTTTCTAATAACATCTGTTCCGTTACCAGTCTAGTTGTTACATAAAAGTACTCTTCATCTTCCTCGATTCTCATGTCGACAAAGTCTTGACCGTATATTTTGGTCATGTTCTTTGTTAGTTTTTCTTTGATGTTACTGTTCATTTTGTACAATCTCTGTTGCATATAGTTTTTCATATACGCTCAGTGGCATCTCTTTACTGGCACACATACGACGTATTGTGGTTGGGTTTGTGATACCTGCTCGGCGACATAATCTCCCTTTATCTCCTAACCATCCGTTCTTCCATTCACGTAGTAATGCCCTGACAGCCTTTTGGAAATTACTTAATCTCGTACCAGGCCTATAGGTAGGGTATTCTTTCGCAATTGGAACAACATAAGCTGAAGGCTGTTGACATTGATTGCATTCCAAAGGAACGTTTTCAATCCAACCGTAAGGTATAGCTCTGTCGTGTTCGAGGTGTTCACATTTCTTCCCAATACAGAACACTGTTCGTTTTTCTGTGGTCCAATTTGTGTCATTCATAGTCATTAATATATATATGGTTACATCATATATAAATATTTTTCTAATAATCCTCAGGGGAGTCGGCGGGAACAAAATTGGGAATTTTAAACGTGCGTCTATGTAATGCTCCGTACCAGGTGATTTCAAAATCTCCAATGGTAATCAATGAATTAATTGTACCCACCGCGGCTTACGAGAAGAACAGGAGCACCAGGAAGGAAAAAAAAAGGAGTTTAGTAACTCCAAGGAGTTACGTTCTTTGGATCTTTATGTCCAAATCTGCCCGGATTCCACCATATCTCATGTTGTTCCAGGAGTTCTGTTTCGCTCAGTTGCTCTAGATTAAAGTGTTCTGCTGCAGTTTGGGCCCCATTAACTCTTAGCTGTTCACGAATATATCGTTTCACATCTATTATGAGTTTGTCTGTTACCTCTCCGCCTAGTTCATCTGCTGGAAAGCTTATACAGAGACTGACTTTAATAAAAGTGGTCATCTGTGTATGCCCTCGCTCTCTAGTAGGTATTGTCCCACTAGTCGTAGTGTGTGAGCTGCAACTCGGAGTTCTTCTTTGTCTGGTCTGTTCATTGACATCCATCTGGCCATATCGACAAGTTCTTGCCCATATAGCTTTTCGAAAGTTATTCTTTGAGTCAATTTAGTTCCTCAATGAATTGGATGATCTTATCAAGTTCTTCTTGGTCTTCTTTCTTTCCGACATATTCATTTCTGATACGTCTCAGTACTTGTGACCAGTGTCCGTTCTTGATATGTTTTATCCAATATGGATGTCCTGTCTCGGCGTCGATTGATGGTACGCTGGGATCTTTTGGTTGCCAGGCTACCTTATCTTCTTCGTAAGGCATTTTACCATTCCTCTCCGTCTTGATTGAACTCGTCGTAGTAGAATTCTGGACCTTCTTCGCCGTAAGATACTCGCTGATGGTATGGGCATACTGTTTCCCCTTGCCACGTGTCTGGTTTAACATACCCGTGTTGGTTACAGTAGTGCGTATTGTTACCATGTGGTTGCTCGGACACCTTGCTAGTAGGATCTATGTCTTTTGGGTCCCTATTAATCTCTGCAATAGTTCGACCACAATCTGGACATGGTATATCACCTGCTGTTTCAATGCCTGCAAAGCCACCCTTTGCCCTACTCTGCGATTCATCGTTCCAGTACTCGTCTAGTAATCCCACGAGTTGATCGTGGTAACACTTTTTCTGAGTTTGTTCTGATGCGTCATTCATAGTCATTAATATATATATAACTTTAGTATATATAAATCTTGATTCCGAACGAGTCAGACTAAGCCACACATACGCCATACAAGAGCTACAAAGGAGCGCACCACGGCTTAGATGCTCGCCATAGGTTTGTTCTGCTTGGTCAAATGATTTATATACTAGTAAGTTATATATATATTAGAATGAAACAAACTATAACAATGAGCGATACATGGTTCGAGACGATCGAAGCATTAAGTATCGTACAAAAGGCAAAAGACAGCATAGAATGGGACTTAAAGAACCATTCAGGTCAAGATCTAGTTGACCGCATCTTTGAAACAGCTGATCTTGACTTGTCAGAAGCATTAGCAGCAATAACAAAGCTGTTAATACGCAGTCAAGAGCTAGAACGATACAAGGAGCCTGTTAAACATGAGTAAACTAACTCAGTTTTCGCGCAACTTGCGTCAAGCATACATCGAAGTCGGTGCAATAGATACTCAGAGCAAAGAAGAACGTAATGAAGGCTTTCATAGGCTAGATATTACACTTCAAATGCTGAAAGAGTTTGGTCATGTCGTTACTATTAACGATAATGGCACGTATACTGTCAGTGCTGGAGAGCACTTTAAACTCTCCTAAACTCTTTTTTTTTGGAAGTTTTGTGAACCTGTCTTGTAATGCTTCAACTCTTCTTTTGGTCAAAAAATGGTCCCCATGTTCAGATATGTTCCAAACCTTTTGATATTACAAGCTCGGACCAGTCAGAGAGAGGGAGAGAGAGATACAATCATTTGGAAAGTTAACAAACAGCTCATGTAATGGTCATGGAGCGCCTCGAAACTTTGGAACCTTAAAAGAGTGCTCATGTAGTGCTCTGGGGCAGACTTGGAGCACACTGCGGCCTAGAGCAAGGTAGGAGCAATAGAAGAGAAAAAAAAGAGCGCTATTGCGCTGTTTTGGAAGCAACTGCTCTATAATAGAACCTGTTGCCATTTTTGACCCTTGTGATCACACCTTGCTCCATAAGTTTATGAAGTGTTTTGTTCACGAACGGGTTGCTTTTGCTCAGAACTTGACAGAACATCTTCTGAGTGAAATATTTGCTCTTGTTACTCTCAAAGACTGCTTTCATAGTACCGATGATACTATCTTGCTCTTCTTTGATCTCAGTTGTTCCAACAGCTTCAAATTTGCTCAAGATGTTCTTGTTTGTTTCTTTCGTCATTACTATATCTACGCGCTTCTAATATATATATATTTTGATGTGTTGCATAGTAGGCTCAGGCGGGAACCTTCCTATATAAAGATTTCGGAGCGACTCTGTCCTAAAGGGGGCCAGGAGGAGGTAGGGGAGCCTACCTGGAGCAGGCCCAGAGTTTGGAAAATCAAAGAGGGTTCACTGTAGGAGCAACCCAGGGCGCGGCTTGGAACTTTGGTTAGCCGCTCATGTACTGGTCCGCGCAGGGTTTTGGAACTTTTTAAACCGGCTCATGTACTGCTCCTTGGTGAGTTTTTGGAAAGTTAGAGACCTGGTCATGTACTGCTCCGGGCCGTGCTCGAAAAAAAAATGGTGCGGCTTCCGCCAAATACGCGGAGTGATCGTATCCTGACTTAGAAAAATTCTGAAAAAAAAATAAAAAAATAAAAAAAGGAGGTAGGCCTCCTCTTGTTTTATTCAGTAGTTACTGATATAAAACTTAGTCTTGCCTACTGTTTTAAAAGTAATGAATTTTTCAGAAACTAAAGATCTTAAGATCTTGTTTATATATGGATTTGACTTAGTCAAACCTACTACAAACATTTTCTGTGTGAAATATTTTTCAGAATATTTCTGAAATATTTCTTTCATTTCTTTTTTTGTTGCTGAACTTTCTTCAATGTTAGTTAGGCCTACATTTTCAAAGCTCTTTGTTGTTTTACTTGTCATTAATATCTATAACACTTTGCTCTATATAAACTTTCTAGGTTAACCTACCAAACGCAATCGTTATATACTATTAGGAGCGCGAAAAAATTTTGATACTATTCTATATCTACTTTCGGTAATATAAATGTTTCTATTATGATACTTTCAGGAGAATAACCGCAAGAGTTATATACACACCAGGGCCTGGAGGCCTGAAGGAACTGCGGCCTGCGATCGGGCCGAACTATATAGAGACCGGGGCGGACTTAGCAAAAAAAAAAAATAAAAAGATCGCTTAGATTTTATTCCAAGCTGGGTGAGTTGCGTTGATCATTACTGATTCAACGGATTTTCTATCTTCGACTTTGCCGAAGAAGAATTCGACCATTTGGCCTTGTTTTTTGGCTTCAACGATTTTTGCGTTGATTGCGACGTTTGTTCTGCGTCCGTTTGGAGCGAAGTTTGCTGGGCACATATGGCCGTAGCCGTCGTTGATTCGTCTTTGAAAGTTTCCAGTTTGGCCGATATATTCGACTTTGCCGTCAACTTTTATGACGTAGACGCCTTCACTTTTCCATTCGCCGTCGACGCGGAATGCGGCTGTTTCGATGCCTGCGACTTCGCGGTTTTCGAGCCATTGGATTTGAATTTTTCTCATGATATCTATACCACTCCGTACTATATAAGCTTTCTAGGGTGGCCTACCTTTCAATGGGTTTATATACCGTTTATTTCGGGGCCGTAGGATTTGGGCCAAAAAAAAAAAGGGAACTCCCCCTATTTCCTGAATTGAGGGAGTATTTTGGTTTGACCGTTTAGGAGGACTTCGCGTTCCTCTTGGGCGATCTGGACTGCTAGCTCTAATAGGTAGTTGGCTATCATTTCTAGGCGTCGTCCATCTTTCCTAAGTCGGGACATGCCCGAGGCGTTCTGATAGTCTTTGGCCATCTTGCGAACCTCTAGGGCGTAGTCCTCGAGTGGGATTGTGCTTACCATACTATACTATACGCGCGTCGGGTATTTAAACTTTCTAGGTTGGCCTACCAGCGGGCCGTATGCTGGAGAAAGGTGGCCTGATTTAAAAAAAATTAAAGTCCCCCAAAGGATCCACGCCCATTGCCTTCCAGGGCTCTGAAGCCCTATAGAGGTTATCACGTGGCTACCCTTAGGCGAAGCCCTCCGTCGAGCGACCTCACTACTCCCTCGTTTTTGAGGGGGACTTGTCCGGTCTTAGTTCGGGGCTTTCAGTTGACTCGCCTACCCACTTCAGGTTGCCCTTTAGTGGCCCGATGCCCTAAGGCCTTCCGAAAAGGGGCCTGAGGCCTTCACCATCCAGGCATTACACATAAACCTTTTCTAATATCTATACCACATAGAAGGTTATAAACCTTTCCCACCAACTAATCGGAAGTCGGCCCAGACCTGGACTATATAAAGGGTGAGTTTAGGGGCAGCCGCCTACGGGTATATAAAGATTTCGTACGTAGGTTTCGGGGGGAAAAGTTTATAACGTATTCTATCGTATACTTTACAATGACAAAAAAAGAATTGATTGAAAAATTCAGTAAAGTAGGAACTTCTGAGATCGTTGAAGACAACGAATTAGAAGTAACTATTCTTACTATCTTTCAAACATACCCAAAACAGTTCTTTACTCAACCTCAATTAGTAAAAGGTTTAGACAGATCTAATCCTTTCATTAATAAAATCTTGAGAAGATTAGTTGAGAAAAAGAAACTAAATAGAGTAAGACAAGGAAACAAGTTTTACTACAACTTGAGTCAATAAGACTCATTTCTTTTTTTTTTTACTCAACTCTCTATATACCTACCACTTATATAGACCGGTGTGGTATAATATTTAATGACAAAACAACAACACATCACCCAAATCATTCACATCTTAGAGGAGTGTGAAATGGAATGGGATGATATAGTGGTAGAGGATGACGGTGAATCAAGATATACCTACATCATCACTGAGGAGGTTACTTTTAGAACACTCTTGAAACTTCGTCACCACGTCAAACATACTATCATTGACGGACGTTATAGTAGGGATATAAAAGATATCCAAATAATTTCCGACACTGAAAGTACCATACAAATCAATCTACACCACTCGTTGGTGTGGAAAAGATTTTAATCTTCTCCTCTTTTTTTTATCCACTCTTTTCACTCGAACAGTTTTTATATAACTCCCCTATTGTATTAGGTCCTAAATTTAAAATATGTTTGCGATTTCTCAGATTTCGCGTGAAATCCAGACCCCGGGGGGGTGGGGGGTACCCTATAACTTCAAATTCTTGGCTAATGAAAAAGACTTTGATGTATACCGGAAAAAGAACTGTATTTATAAATGATACACATTGTGGTAGTGATTATGCTTTAAAATCGCCTTTAGCAGAACATAATGGCCAATCATCTGGTATGACTAAAGAACAGGAACAAATATGGGAACATTGGCGCGAATGTGCCAAAGAATGGAAAAACCCAGATTGTATGATATTTAATGGAGATTTAATTGACGGAGCAGGTAAAGCAGATAAAGGCTCTTCTGTATGGACACCTGATTTAGATGAGCAATCTATAGATTTTAAGAACTGTTTAAAGCATTGGGGAAGGGCAAAGGTACTCTACGCGATAACTGGAACTCCTTATCATGTAAAGTCAGATGCGATGCACGTCGAGGAGATAATCGCAAGAGATTTAGGAGCTGTGAAAGAGAAAGGTAGATACGCCTCCCAATTTAAATTAATTAACTTAGCACCAGATAAAACGTTAAATACTGATAAAGAAAGAATTATTCACATTACTCATCATATGGGTAGTACATCCTCATGGCAATATAGAGGATCAGCTCCTTCTAGAGCTATGGCTATGTTGATGTTAAATGAATCCCACTTTTTAGAAAGAAATAGAAAAATCTTCGGTATTGTTAGAGCTCATGTACACCACTACTGGCAAGAGAAATCAGCTAGTAGATTAATGCAAGTATTGCCTTGCTGGCAATTACCAACTAACTTTATGTTAAAAGTAATGCCTGAATCACCTCCTGATCTAGGATGTGTGAGATTTACATTCCATAATGATGGAACTTGGGAAGATGAATATAAGCCTTTGCCTGTTAAGATGACTCGCCCTAAGGTGCATCAAGCTTGAAAGGTAAAATAGATTCTTCCAAGCCAATATTTTTAGAATACTGTGCATCTGAAGTTAGCCCAAATCACGGATATAGACAACAAGTCCTTGAGGCAGTATGTCAATTGAGCCAAAAGACCAAGGGCCCAGTAACTGCTGCAATGATTCGCGAACTTACAGGTATAGGAAAAACTGCTATTCAAAAGCATTTACATAGCCTCGTTAATGAGGGTTTATTGAGCCAACGATACGGTAAGTTTAAATTCGAAGATACCACAACCATATGTGGTTGTTATGAGCCTACAAGAACTGATTAGATGGGAAGATATTATACCCGAAGGATTACCAGGAGGCCCGCCAGATATTGACCCAGACCAAATCGAAGAAGAAGAAGAAGATTGGGAAGAAGACGAGTAAATTTAAACTCTGGCATTTTGATATTTCTAAAGTAAAAAACACAGACGTAGAAGACACAGTAAACACGTATCTTTCTGGTGTTACCGATCCCGAACCGGAGTTAACGGTTGATAGGGACGAAACATCATTGATTATTTACGTGGTGCATACTGATTGAAGATAGACTGTAAATGTGGTTGTCATAAATCTAAACATTTTGTAATAGCTTGTATTGATTGTTATCCTAGGCATGTATCTAGGGAAGATCAATGAATACCATTATTTTATTTTTACTAGCATGGGCAATAGTTTTTATTGCTGTATTTGGTATGATCTCTCCAGCTTTTGCTATGGATCATTATGAAACCACTCGGATGGTATTTAAAAATAATCCAAATACTTGTATAATGGAACCTATGCCTGAATTACAAGAAAGATTTTATAATGAACTTTTATTAACAACATATGAATCTGTCCGAATGTGGACTATAGAAATGGATCATTTTACAAATGGTAATTGGTATTTACCAATGCAAATAATTGCCTATGAAGAACATCACAATAAACTTATTAGTGATTATCGTGAATGTAATATTTTTATAGAATTTGACAAACACAATCCTGGAACTCGTGTCCAATCTACTGCATTAGGCTGGACGGCTTACGATCATTCAAAATCTGTTCATCCATATGCGTTCATTATGATTTATACTGAAGCTTTAAAAGAAACAGGCAATGTATCTTTATGTATAGGCTGTGATGATGAACTTGAACAATCATTAGAGTTTTCAAGTGAAATGCAAGAATTAGATGAAAGAGCAATTAAACGAATTATTAGACACGAGTTTGGTCATGCTTTAGGATTAGGACATTATATAGAAGATAAAGATAAAAGTAACAATGTAGATAGTTTAATGTATCCGATCATGGATCCGTTTGGTTATAATGATATTTATATTGAAGAAATTGATAAAATAATTTTGAGGGAAATATACGGAGCAGATGGTTTTGGAGGATTGCATGGATTTTCTCCTAAATACTTTAAACTACACGTCGCCGGTCAATAATAAGTATATCCGAGGTCTATTGTAACTATGGTCGATTTAGATTGTGAAAGATGCGGCACCCTTATGGAAAATATTCAAGTATGTCATCAGCGTTGTCCTAATTGTGGAAATGAACTAACGTGTAGCGATGCCTGAGAGGTAGAGAGAGAGATATGAATGAATATGAATGCCAAATAACAAAAGTAGTTGATGGTGATACTGTAGATTGTTTGATTAATTTAGGATTTAATATTATTATACGCCAACGTGTTCGTATGTATGGTATTGATACCCCTGAAAGCCGTACTAGAGATTTAGAGGAGAAAACGAGAGGGCTGGCCTCAAAGGATAGATTAATAGAATTATTTGAAACTAATGATAATCATTGTGTAATCAAGTCTTATGGAATTGGTAAATTTGGCAGATGTCTAGGTGAGTTTTTTATTAACGGTAATAGCGTAAACCATACGTTAATTGAGGAAGGTTTCGCTAAAGAGTATTTTGGGGGAAAGCGGTAGCCCCGAAGGATTATGTACCGAGTACCCGGAGAAATAGTGTGTTAAATGGCTAGAGTAGAATATGGTAGACACAAGAGAGTAGCTACTACCGCTGATGATAATACATCAGATATACAGCCACAAAGAGATTGGAATGGGGATTCACACAACCAAACAGGTCTTTTAGGATTTGACGGTAGTGCTTTAACATTAGCTAGCGATGCTGTTACTCCAGCTGATACTTGTATCATTGTAGCTTCTCAATCAGGTACTTCAGATAATTTTGCAACTATAACTAATACTAATACTCAAGAAAATGATTGGCTTGTAATTTATGCCGCAGCTGGTCACACGATTACACTTAAACACGCTACTGGTAATATTCATACTTTAGCAACTGCAGACAAAGCTTTATCTGCTACTGTTGCAACTACTTTATTTAGACGCGGTACTAATTGGTATGAATTTGGAGGCGGAGCTGGAGGAGGAACTCCAGATGATGGTTCTGTAACAACTGCAAAGATTGTTGACTTAAATGTAACCACTGCTAAATTAGCAAATAACTCAGTTACTGGTGCTAAGATAGCATTAGGTTCTGATGCACAAGGTGACATTATGTATTATAATGGAACTGATTATATTAGACTTGCAAAAGGTACTGCAGGTCAACAATTACAAATTAATAGTGGCGCTACTGCCCCTGAATGGGCTACTGCAGGAGGAGGAGGCGCTCATACAACACAAAATTGGACAGTTCAAAGTTCTGCTCCAAGTAATCCATCTACAGATACAGCAGTTATGTATGTGAAAGATGTAGATTCAAATAATGAAGGCTTATTTATTAAAATGAAAAAGAATGGTTCTGTTTCAGAGGTACAGCTAGGATAATGGTCGAATATCTTAGTGGTAATAGAATTCAAGGTACTTCTACAAAAACAGATTCACCTCCACAAACAAGTTGGAAGAAATTAGGTTCAGGTACAATTTCATCAGGTTCGGCAACTGCTTCAACATCTTCATTTACAGCAAAAGATAACATGATGGTTTTGGGAAATATTAATGGTGGAAATGGATTTGCATTAC
>PVBE012128618.1_pt1 | contig 70188 bp, 51 predicted proteins | sample 1631181 | NCBI WGS metagenome assembly PVBE01 (sample SAMN08397723, study PRJNA350692) | Marine metagenome, whole genome shotgun sequencing project. | isolation source: water | place: Pacific Ocean | collected 2012-04
CCATGCCTCCCATGCCGCCCATGCCTCCCATGCCTCCCATGCCGCCCATGCCGCCCATACCGCCCATGCCCATGTCGTCCATGCCTTCCATGCCCTCGGGGGGGCCGGCGGGCTCCGGGTTGTTGGCGATCAGGGCGTCGGTGGTCAAGAGCAGGGAAGCCACGCTGACGGCGTTCTCCAGGGCCGTGCGGGTGACCTTGGTGGGATCGAGGATGCCCATCTCGAGCATGTCCCCGTACTCGCCGCTGAGGGCGTTGAAGCCGTAGGTCGCGCTGTCCTGGCGCAGGGTGCGGTGGGCCACCACGGCGCCATCGTGCCCGGCGTTGGAGGCAATCGTCGAGAGGGGCAGGGCCAGGGCTTCGTGCAGGATCATGAGGCCCATGTTGAACTCGTGATCATCCTCGGTGGCCAGGCCGTCGAGGGCCGCGCGGGCGCGCAGGAAGGCCACGCCACCGCCGGGCAGGACGCCCTCTTCGACGGCCGCGCGCGTGGCGTGCAGGGCGTCTTCGATGAGTGCCTTGCGCTCCTTGACCTCCGTATCCGTGGCCCCGCCCACATTGATCTGGGCGATGCCGCCGGTCAGACGCGCCAGGCGTTCCTGGAGCTTCTCGCGGTCGTAGTCGGAGCTGGTGTTCTCGATCTGCATGCGGATCTGGTCCACGCGGGCCTGGACCGCCTCGCGCTGGCCGGCGCCGTCGACGATGGTGGTGTTATCGCCGTCGATGACAATGCGCTTGGCCTTGCCGAGGTCGGCCAGGGTGACCTCGTCCAGCTCCGTGCCCAGGTCCTTCATGACCGCGTTGGCGCCCGTGTGGGCGGCGATGTCCTGGAGCATGGCCTTGCGCCGATCGCCGTAGCCCGGGGCCTTCACGGCGCAGCACTGGACGATGCCGCGGATGCGGTTGACGACCAGGGTGGCCAGGGCCTCGGATTCCACATCCTCGGCGATGATCAGGAGCTGGCCGTTGGCTTCCTTGATGGACTCCAAGAGCGGCAGGAGCTTCTGGACCGAGGAGATCTTGCCCTCGTGAATCAGCACCAGAGGCTTGTCGAAAACCACCTCCATCTTGCTGGTGTCGGTGACGAAGTGGGGCGACAGGTAGCCGCGATCGAACTGCATGCCTTCGACGATGGAAACGTCCGTCTCCATGGTCTTGCCGTCTTCCACGGTGATCACACCGTCCTTGCCCACCTTCTCCATGGCTTCGGCGATCAGGGCTCCGATGTCCGTGTCGTTGTTGGCGGAGATAGTGGCCACCTGGGCGATCTCGGCGGAGCCGCTGACGGGCTTTGACGACGTCACCAGGGCCTCGGTTACGGCGGCGCGTCCGGCGCGCAGGGCGGCGGTCACCCGGGCCGGGGCGGCGCCGGCGGTGATGGCCTTGAGGCCCGCATCGAGGATCGAACGGGTCAGGAGCGTGGCCGTGGTGGTGCCGTCACCGGCCACATCACTGGTCTTGCTGGCCACTTCCTTGACGAGCTGGGCACCCATCTGCTCGTAGGGATCGGCGAGTTGGATCTCCTCGGCGACGGAGACGCCGTCCTTGGTGACCGTGGGCGCACCCCAACCCTTGTCGAGGATTGCGTTGCGGCCGCGGGGACCCAGGGTGGTGACAACGGCGCGGGCTAGCTTCTCGACACCCCGTTGAATGGACTCGCGGGCGTCGGATTCGAAAACCATCTGCTTGGACATGGGATGCTCTGTGATCTCGGTGCTGTGGTGAAGTGGCGGGACCGGCTCGCTGCCTGTCCTCCGCCCGGTAGTTTATGGCTCCAGGGGAGCTGATGCCGTGGCCGGAGCACCGGCGAACCGGGGCCCGACGGGCGTTGGTGGGGGCGCCAAAGCAAGAACGGTGCCGCTGGCGAGCGGGGCCGCAAGCGTGCCACAGGGACCTCTCCCGGGGCTCCAGGGCCGGGGCTGACCCGGTCCGGGGCGGCGTCGGGCTGCCGGTATGGCAGGGCGCCCGGGGGTCAGTCAGGCACTCTGCCAGGTTGGCAGTAGGAGCCGCCCGGGAGCCTGTCGGGGGGGGCGGGGGGGCTGGCCCGCAGCGGAGGTCGGGGCAGCCGGGGCGGGAAACCCGGAGGAAGCTCTGCCCGGGAGGGTCGGCGGCGGGAGGCGCCGGTTGCCTGGGGCCCGGGGAGAGCTATTCTCCTCCCATGTTGCCGCGTCTCAGAGAAGCCTTCGTCATGACCGCCGTGGCCCTCGTCCAGTCAGCGGCCCCCGCCGCCGATGGGCCTCGGGTCATCTTGGAGGCGGCGGACGGTGCGCTTGAAGTTCGCCGGGGAGCCTCCTTCACAGTTCTCACGGGCGCTGAGCTGCGGCAGCTGGTCACCGGCGCCGGCCGCCTGATCCGTTTTATTGACAGCCAGGCCCAGAGGCCAGAGGCGGGGCCCATGCTGGTGCAGCTCACCGATGGGGGACGCCTTTCCGGGCGACCCACCGGGGGCGACGAGGAGCTGCTCGCCATCTCCATGGGTTGCGCGGGGCCGGGGGCCGGGGAGGTGGCTCTGTCCCTGCCCGTGGAGCGCCTGGTGGCCCTGGAGTTTCCAGAGCGGCGCGCCGCCGGGGGAACGGACTGGGGACCGGCGGCGGAAGGCGATCGCCTCTATCACACCCGGGCGGCTTCCGGGGGCGGTGGGGCGCCGGCTGGCGGTCTCGCCTTGGATCGAGTGGATGGTTTCCTGGAGGAGTTCACCTGGGACGGACTGCTATTCACGAGCGACCTCGGTACCCGGGCCTACGCCTGGGACGAAGTGGGCGGGCTCTTCCTCGAGGTGCTCGCCGGAGAGGAAGCCGGAGCTGGTGACGAGGTTGGGGCCGGGCCCGGGACGGGCGCGGATGCCTGGGTCACGGTGGATCTCACAGATGGGGGAAGGTTGTCTGGCGCTCTGACTGCCTTGGGCGGCAGCGGTTGCCTGATGAAGATTCCCGGTTGCGGCGACCTGGCGCTGCCGGCGGCTGCCATCGACACCATTCTGATCGAGGACGGCAGCCTGGCCTTTCTCTCTGACCTGACTCCCACGGACCTCGGTCCCCTTTCCCCCTTCGGCGATGAACTGGGCATGACCTGGCCCGCGCGCGTGGACCTGTCCGTGACCGGCACGCCGCTCATGGCAGGAGGCCGGCGCCATGCCCGGGGTCTGGGCGTGCATGCCCCCAGCGCGCTGACCTTCGCCGTTCCGGGTTGGTCCGGCCTACGCGGCAGCGTTGCCCTGGATGATTCGGCGCGCCTCCTGGGGACCGGCGGGGCGGCGGTTTTCAGCGTTCTCCTGGATGGAAAGCGCCTGTGGCAGAGCCCACCCCTGCGCGCCGCCGACGGTCCCCTCGACCTGCCGAGCCTGGACCTCAGCGGCGGGCGGGAGCTGGTGTTGGTCGTGGACGCCACCGACGATGGTTTTGCCGGCGATCGGGCCGATTGGCTCGGTTTGCTGCTGGTGCGCTAGGGGCGGACCAAAGCCGGCGGGAACACGGCCCTCCAGGGCGCAGGGCCTAGGGGCTCCGACCTCAGTCCAGATGCCCGGGCAGGGGCTGGCGCGGGGCGTCCTCCTGCGGGCCACGGTAGTAGGTGCCGCAGTTGCCGCCGGAATGCTTGGAACGGTTCATGGCGGCTTCCGCATGGCGCCGCAGGACCTCCGGTGACTCCAGGTCGCTGCCGCTGAAGGTCTCAAAGCCCAGGCTGGCGGTGATATGCAGCTCGCGCTCGAACCCGGGGATGGGACCGGAGAGCTCGCTGATGGCGCGGGTCAGATGCTGTACCACCTGGGCCGCGGCCACGCGGCCGGTCTCCGGCAGCAGCAGGCCGAACTCGTCGCCGCCCAGGCGCCCGGGGCGGTCGGCAGAGCGCCGGGCCATCAGCAGCTCCCCCACGCGGCGCAGCACGAGGTTGCCGGTGGAGAGGTCGAAGTCCTTGTTGACCTGGCCGAAGGCGTCGAGGTCGAGGACGACCAGGGACAGGGGGCGGCCGTAGCGCCGGCTGCGCCCGAACTCGCGCCCGAGTTCGTCCATGAATGCGTTGTGTCGCAGGAGGCCGGTGACATCGTCGGTGATGGCCCGACGCGTGACGGTCTGGAGCTCCTCCATCTGGGAGCGCACCGCCAGGAGTTGTTCCAGGCGGACTCGCAGGTATTCCAGGTCGAAGTCGCGTAGGGCGAAGTCCCAGGGGGCGCGCAGGTGGCGCGAGAGGTTGGCCCCGCGCCGGGGGTGGGCCGGATCGCCGATGACCAGCAGGGGAACCGGGAGGGGCAGGCCGCGCTGGCGGTCGAGGACGGCAAGCTCGGTCTCCCCGGCACCCGAGAGGGGGTCGATGACCACCAGATCCGGAGGGCTGGCCGCCAGGGCCGCCAGGCTCTGGCGCAGGTTGCCGGTGAACTCCAGGCTGTGGTCGGTATCCCGGAGGGGTCCCAGGGCGGCGGCGAGGCCGTCGTCTCGGTGGTCGCAGATCAGAATGCGGGTGAGGGAGCTCATGGGGCCTGGGCAGGGCTGCTGCCCGCTGCAGGATCCTATTCAATCTCCCACGGGACAGGCGCTTCTCGTTACAGTATCAAGGAAGTTGGAATGCCTGGCGCGCCTCCGGCGTTTTCCGGGATGGGGGCCTGCGGGGCCCGTCTGGAACAGGGTCGGGGACCGCCTGGTCGCAGATGTCGCGCCCGGGGACCTATTTTGGATGCCCGGTCGATTGACAGGGGAGGCGCGGTCCTTAGAATCTGTGCCCCCTTTTCATACCGGGAGCTGGCCCGGCGAGGGTGTCCCTATGGACGCCCGGCGCCGGGTGGCTGGCTATCCGCACCTCCTCCCCCTGCCCCAAGGGCCTCGGGAGAGCGAAATGGCAGGCCGCGGCCCCGGACAACTTCAGATGCTCCGCCCGGGACGGGCGACCAGGCGCCGGTGAAGGCGCCAGATAAACAAATCCTCGATGGGAAACCTGACCGTAAAAGAACTGATTGAATCCGGCGTTCATTTTGGCTGCCGGGCAGCGCGCTGGAACCCGCAGATGGCGCCCTACATTCACGGGCGTCGCAACCAGCTGCATGTCATCAACCTGAAGGAGACCATGCGCGGCATCCTGCGCGCGCAGAACCTGCTGCAGCAGCTGGCCGCCGGGGGCTCCTCGGTGCTCTGGGTGGGTACCAAGCGCCAGGTCAAGGGTGTCATCCAGGACGCCGGTCTGGGTACGGGTATGCCGATCGTCACCGAGCGTTGGATCGGCGGCACGCTGACCAACTTCTCAGTGATTCGCAGTCGCCTGCGGAGGCTGGAGGAGCTGGAGAAGATGGAGGAAGACGGCAGTATCGAGGCCTTCTCCAAGAAGATGATCTCCAAGCTGCGCCGCGAGCGCCGCAAGATCACGCGCAACCTGGGCGGCATTCGCGAGATGTCCAACATCCCGGGCGCCATGGTCGTGGTGGATCCCGGGCGTGAGTACAACGCCGTGCGCGAAGCGCGCAAGATGGGCGTGATCGTCATCGGCCTGCTGGACACGGATTGCGACCCCGCCAGCGTGGACATCGTGATCCCTGGTAATGACGACTCGCTCAAGTCCGTGCGCCTGGTTATTTCCCAGCTGGTCGAGGCCGTGGAGGCCGGATGCACCCTGCAACGGGAGCAGCTAGCCGCCGTGGGCTCCGCCGAGAAGCATGAAGACGAGCACGCCGGCGACGAGCCGCGCCCGACACGCACCGTGCGTGATCTGCCCGGGTCGTTGGAGAGCCGTCAAGAAGCCGCCGCGGCTGCGCCGGAGGGCGAGACAGCAGCTCCGGTGGCGGAGGCTACCGTTCCGGCTGCTCCGGCTGCTCCGGCCGCTCCGGCGGCTCCGGTGGCAGAAGATGCCGTTGCGCAGGAGTCGGTTGCGGCCGAGCCGGCCCCCGAGGCACCGGTCGAAGTTGCCGCCGAGACTGCGGCAGAGCCCTCTGACCAGTAACTTTCCCGCAGTAGCTTTCCCGCGGCGCCGCAGGGCGCAACGGGTTCAAGGAACATGTGCCGGTCTGGCCCTCTCCCGGGCGAGTTTCGGTTTCACCTCAGATTGGCCGCGAGGGCGGCCGCATGAACACAGGAAAACAGCGATGACGATCACAGCGAAAATGGTCCGGGAACTGCGCGAGCGCACCGGCGCCGGAATGATGGACTGCAAGAAGGCCCTGGGTGCCACCGACGGCGACTTTGAGTCGGCCGTTGACCACCTGCGCAAGACCGGACTCAAGTCGGCGGAGAAGAAGGCCGGGCGCTCCACGGGCGAGGGCCGTGTGTTTGCCGTGGTCTCTGATACGGGGCACCTGGGCAGCGTCGTTTCAGTGGCCTGCGAGACGGACTTCGTCGCCCGCACGCCGGACTTCGAGGGCTTCCTCACAGACTTGTGTGCGCACGTGGCTTCGGAAAACCCCGCTGACGCGAGCGTGGCCCTGGGCCAGTCCTGGCAGGGCGGCGACGAGACCGTGGAGGATGCTGTCAAGCGCACCATTAGCAAGCTCGGAGAGAACATTCAGGTGTCCGAGGTCTGCCGCATGGAGAACGCCGGCGGCCTGATCGCCACCTACGTCCACCACAATCAGAAGGTGGGTGTCATGGTATCCGTGACCACTGATGTGGAGCGGGCCAATGCGGAGGGTGCCCTGCGCACGCTCTGTATGCACATCGCCGCCACGCGCCCCGCAGTGCTCGATCGCGCTGATATGGATGCGGCTACTGTCGAGCGCGAGAAGGACATCTACCGCGCCGAGATCGAGGGCAAGCCGGCGGAAATCCAGGAGAGGATCCTGGAAGGCAAGATGTCCCGTTTCTACGGCGAGTCAGTACTGCGTGAGCAGGCCTGGGTCATGGACGATTCCAAGACCGTGCAACAGGCCCTCGATGGCGAGCTCGGCGGTGCCTGCACAATCGAGGCCTTTGTGCGCTTCGAGATCGGCTCCTGAGGTAGTCGGCGACGGGGACACGGGCGGTGGCCACCGCCCGTGTCAGCTCCAGGGAGTACTGCGGGGTGGGGTTGGGCGGCTTGGAACGCTATTCTAGGCGCCATGACCCACAGACGCATTCTGCTCAAGCTGTCCGGGGAGGCCCTGGGCGATCCGGAGACTGGCCAGGGCCTGGCCCCCCTGGCCCTGGAGACAATCGCCGCCCAGATCGCCGCCGTGGCCAATGCGGGGGTGGAGGTGGGCGTGGTTTGCGGCGGGGGCAACATCCTGCGCGGCAACCTCTTCAGTCAGGCGGGCACCGTGCGGGCCGAGGCGGATGCCATGGGCATGCTGGCCACGGTCATCAATGGCCTGGCCCTGGCGGACGCCTTGGAGCGGGCCGGTGTGGGGGCGCGCGTCCTGACCGCCATGGAGATCGAACGCATGGCGGAGCCCTTCGTACGCCGCCGGGCCCTGGCCCACCTGGACAAGGGGCGCGTGGTGGTCATGGCCGGGGGCACGGGCAACCCCTTCTTTACCACGGACACCGCGGCGGCCCTGCGCGCCGTGGAGCTCGACTGCGAGATTCTGCTCAAGGCCACCAAGGTGGATGGCGTCTACACCGCCGATCCCATGGTGGACCCGCAGGCGCGCCGCATCCCGGAGCTCACCCACATGGATGTGCTGCGAGACGGACTCAAGGTGATGGATGGAACCGCTATCACCCTTTGTATGGACAACAACCTCCCCGTGACCGTGTTCAACCTCTTCGAAGAGGGCAACCTGGAGCGGGTTGTGCGGGGGGAAGACCTGGGCACCACTATCAGGAGCTAAGCCATGACCTACGACTCACTACTGACGGACGCGCGCGGGCGCATGGACAAGGCCCTCGGCCATGTGGGAGATCTCCTGCGTACGATTCGTACCTCCCGAGCCTCCTCGGCCCTGGTGGACAACATCCGCGTGGATTACTACGGCACTCCGACGCCGGTCTCCCAGTTGGCTGGCATCTCGATCCCCGAGGCGCGCCAGATTGTGATCAAGCCCTTTGATGCCAGCGCCCTGGGGGAGGTGGTCAAGGCCATCCAGAAGTCAGACCTGGGTATCACGCCGGAGAACGACGGCAAGCTCGTGCGCCTGACGATTCCGCCGCTCTCCGGCGAGCAGCGCAACAAGTACGTGGCCAAGGTCAAGGACCTCTGCGAAGAAGGTCGCATCGCCCTGCGCAACACGCGGCGGGACCTGAACAAGCAGGCGGACATCCTGAAGAAGGGCGGCGATATCACCGAGGACGACAACCGCAAGCTGCACGGCGAGATCCAGGGCATGCTCAAGGAGTTCGAGGGCAAGGTGGACGGACTCCAGGAGAAGAAGTCAGCGGAGATCCTCGAGGTCTGAGCCGGAGCGCCAGGCGGAGTGCGGCGAGCCACGAAAAGAAAGGGCGGAAGCGTTTCCCGGTGTTTGGCGGGCCGGGCTCATTGTGTATGCTCCCCGCCGGATTGTGGGCCACGGCCCGCAGATCGTGGCTTGACCAACGGAATGGGCGCGTAGCTCAGTCGGTAGAGCAACTGGCTTTTAACCAGTAGGTCCCAGGTTCGATCCCTGGCGCGCTCACCATTCCGCGGAGGCCTGCTTCCCGGCGGCGGCCGGGCTCATTCCCGGTATGCCATCGGCGGCGGTGATGCCGCCCAGCGCCCGATATGCCCGGGCCCAGAAGGCGCAGCGGGTCGTGCCCAAAAAACCCATGAGGGCCACCGAGGCCACGGGCATGAGGGGGATGCCCACGCAAGTGATGGCCAAAAAGAGGCCGACGATCCAGGTCATGGCGACGCCCACCAGCTGCATCAGGACATCCACCAGGACGGCGATCAGCGTGGCCTTGGGGTTGTGGCGCGCCAGGCGCCAGGCGTGTTGGAAGGCGGAGCCTGAGCCGCGGGCGTTGTGGGATAGGCTCTGCAGGGCGAGTTGGAAGAGAACCGAGAGCAGGAAGCCGTAGGCCAGAAGGAAGGCGGCCGCCGGGGCAAAGAGCACACTCAGGTTCAGGTTGCCGGGCAGGTCCTGGGCGAGCTGGTCCAGGAAAACCACGGGGCCGAGCATGAAGGCGCCGCAGACGAGGAGCATGAACCAGGTCAGGAAGTTCAGCCCCACGACTGACAGGGTAATGCCCCGGCCGGCGCGCCAGGCCTGGCGCAGGCGGGGCGAGCGGCCGCCACTCCCGGCCGCCAGGGCGGCTCGCCAGCTAGCGGGCGGCGAGAGGCGCGCCAGGCCCGCTTGCAGGCGGAAGCCGACCAGCAGGACAGGCAGCAGCAGCACGAGGAGACCCTGGCCGCTCAGGGCGAGTGCCGAACCGGCCTCGCTGGGGATGTTCAGAAGCTGGCCCGGGCCCGACATGCCGATGGCGGGGAAGTTTCCCGTGAGACCCGCCGAGGGGGTCAACCGCGCGGCCACTACGTTTTCCATGAGGGCCGTGCTCAGGGACCAGCCCTGGTGCCAACCCGGTGCCAGGAACATGTAGACACAGCCGGCCAGCCAGAGAAAGCTCGGTCGGCCCGCCTGGCGCGCGGAGGCCACCAGGGCATCGATGGCCCGGGAGAAGGTCCAGCACCCGCTGAATGCGCCGCTCGCTGTCCCGGAAGAGCTGTCCCGCGTGTCGCTGGTCATGGCTTGCTTGCGTCAGGCCCTGGCCAACATTGCCTCAGGAGTTGACCGTGGCGAGTTCGCCGCCCACGGCTGCTTCGATGGCTGCCACGGACTTGGGAATGGCGGCGGTCAGGACCTCGTGGCCATCCTCGGTCACCAGCACGTTGTCTTCGATACGAATGCCGATGCCGCGCCAGCGCTGTTCCACGCTCTCGTCATCGGCGCTCACATACAGGCCGGGTTCCACGGTGAAGACCATGCCCGGCTCCAGCGTGCGCATCTCGCCATCGATGGCATAGGCGCCGCAGTCGTGCACATCCAGGCCGAGCCAATGGCTGGTCTTGTGCATGAAGAAGCGCTTGTAATCCTCGCTGGCAAGGGCCTCGTCGATGTTGCCGGAGAGCAGGCCGAGGTCCAGGAGTCCCTGGACCAGGACCGCCAGGGCCGCCTCGTGGATCGTTGAGAAGGAGACGCCCGGGAGTGCGGCATCGATGGCCGTTTCCTCCGCCGCCAGGACCACCTCGTAGAGGGCGCGCTGCTCGTCATTGAAAGCGCCGTTCACGGGCCAGGTGCGCGTCACATCGCAGGCGTAGTAGTCCCATTCGGCGCCGGCGTCCACCAGCACCAACTCGCCATCCTTGAGCAGCGCGTTGTTCTCCACGTAGTGCAGGATGCAGGCCGCCTCCCCGCCGGCCACGATGTTCGTGTAGGCGCATCCAGTGGAGCCCCGGCGCCGGAAGGTGTACTCGATGAGGGCATCGAGCTCCGCCTCGCTGACACCGGGGGCCGTGGCCCCCATGGCGGCGGCGTGTCCCTGGGCGGTCAGCTCCGCCGCCCGCCGCATGAGCGCCAGCTCGGCCTCGCCCTTGAACAGACGCAGTTCGTGGAAGAGCGGCGCCGGATCGATCCACTCCAGGGGCGCTTCGACGCCGCCCCGGGCCTGGGCGCGCAGGGCGCGGGCCACGCCGCCCATGCGTCGATCTCGGTCCGCGTCTTCGCCGAAGCGGTAGACGATGCGGGCCAGGCCCTTGAGCATCTTCGGAAGCAGCGTCCACAGCTCATCGACGCTGTGGGCTTCATCCACGCCGAGGGCCTGGGGCGCCGCCTCCAGGCCCAGCCGGCGACCGGTCCAGGTCTCCTTCTCGCGGTCCTTGGGTCGCAGGAAGAGCACGCTGCGCGGGCCTGTGTTCTCGGCGTCGCCGTCGTCAGGGGCGCCAGCTCCCGCCGGCTGCGGGCCAGGCCCGGGCAGCAGCACCAGCACGCTGTCGGGTTCCGCGAAGCCGGTTTGGTGCCAGAAGGTGCTCTCCGGCCGGAAGCGGAAGTCGCAATCGTGATTGCGCGTCTGCAAGGAATGGGTGAAGAGCACAGCTGCGGCCCGCTCCTCAATCAGGATCTCCAGGGCCTGGGCGCGGTGTTGCGTGTACATGGACATGGCCGCAGCCTAGCGCGGCGGGAGCCTTCCGGCAATCTGCGGGCCGGCTCCGGCGCTCCCGCCGGCCGTCGAAGGGTCAGGGCAAGAGGCGTGCCTCTATGGCGGCGGCGATGCTCGCCAGAACCCGCCGGCCGGCGGATCCCGGGGGGATGCGCACGGTGGTGCAGCTCCAGGGCCGGGCCGCGCTGGAGGGCTGGGCCGGGGCTTCGGAGCTGGCCGTGACCACAATGCCGAGCAGGTGGCCGATGGCCCTGGCCGCCGCGTCGAGCTCGGACAGCGCGGCGGCCACCTGTTCGTCAGGTCCGGCGCTCAGTACCAGGCGCAGACCACCCTGCAGGAGGCCCGCGGGCATGTGCCCGGGCAGGGGGACGGGCTGGTCGGAACGCCGGGCCAGGAAGCGCCCGAAGAAGGTGTGGACGCGGTCTCCGGGCTCGATCTTGAGGTCCAGGGGCTCGCGCAGGGTGTCCTGGCGAAACCAGTCCACGTACTCGACGCGGATCTCGTAGCCGGGAGGTTCGGGGATCCTGAGGCGCAGCCTGGCCGGGCCCCCGGAGAGGTGCTGCACATCGACCTGGACACCGGTGGACTCCACGGCCACGCGCAGGGCCAGGCTGGCCTCGCCCACGCGCAGTCCGAAGAGGGATGCGGAGCGCCATTCCAGAACGCCCGGGCGGGCGGCGGGCGTGCGCGGCGGCAGGGCCGGGGTCAGGAGGGCGCCGTCGGGCAGGGGCCGCGGGAGGCCGCCGGGACCGGCGGGGGCGGCGGTGCCCGGTAGGAAGCGCGGCATGAGGTCGGCCAGCATGGCGGCGTCAGCCCCGCAGGCGGCCAGGTGGCCCCAGGCATCCAGGGCGCGGCCCTGGTCGAGGGCGAAGAGGGCCAGGGCCCGGCGGGTTTGCGGGGAGGCGGGTTGGCCCGCAGCTTGGGCGGCGCTCTCCGTGGCCAGTCCCTCGCCCCACAGGCGCCAGGTTTCGGCAGGCCCCGGTGCGGCGGGTTGCGGGCTGCGCCGGGCAGGCACAGTGGCGGGCCCCACGGACGCCCAGGCGCGCTGGGCCGGGCCCTCGGGCAGGTAGACGCCCGGGGCGGTGTCCGCGTCCATGGGCTTGGCGATGCCCTGGGGAGCGGGCGCCCGGGGGGGGGCGCCGGAGGGGACCGGGGCCAGGAGAAGCAGGGCTTGTAGGAACATGGTCAGGGCTGGGAAACGGAACCCTACGCCACGGGGTTCAACGGCGCCACGCAGTATCCGCTCCCTATTGCCCCCGCCGCCGCCATTTTGCATCAGGCCTTGGTGGAGGCCGTGCCGGTTGCGTACCGTTAGGTGGTATCCGGCCCCCACGAGCCCCGTTGCCGCCACTGCGCTGACCCCAGATTGATCATGTTGGACAAGGACCTGCTAGCCATTCTCGCCTGCCCCAAGACACACCAGAGCCTTTCCGAGGCCGGGGAGGAGGTCCTGGAGAAGCTCAACGGGGCCGTCGCCCGGGGCGGCCTGCTGAACCAGGGCGGAGACCCGGTGGATGAAGCGGTGAAGGCCGGCCTGCTGCGCGAGGACGGGCAAGTCCTCTATCCGATCCGCGACGGCATTCCGATCCTGCTCGTGGACGAGGGCATTCCCCTCTAGCCTTCTCCGGGACGTCAACCAGGGCCCCGACCGAGCAAGCCGTGCGCTGGACCCACCCCGAGCACCCCGGGCGTCGCGTGCGCCTGGCCTACTGCATGAACCTGCATGCGGCCCGCGACCTGGCCGGGCTGTTGGAGGGCCTGCGAGCCGTGACCCTGCCCCTGCGGGAACGCCTCTGCTGGTCCGGTTCCTTCGGCGTGGGTACCTACCTGCCGGCGGACCTGGCCGCGCGCCTGGCGTCGCCGGCGGGAGCGGCAGAGCTGGCTACCCTGCGTTGCTTCTACCTGGACGAGGGCCTGGACCCCTTCACCTTCAACGCCTTCCCCGCCGGCGGCTTCCAGCGGGACGGCCTCAAGCAACGCGTCTTCGAGCCCACCTGGGATGCTCCCGCGCGCCTTGAATACACGCTGGATGTGGCGCGCGTGGCCGCTGACCTGGCCCGCACCTGCGGCCTCTCGGAAGAGGGAGCCCACATCTCCATCAGCACCCACGGCGGGCGCTTCGGGCCCTGGCCCCCTGACGGTGCCCAGCGCCGGGCGGCGGCGGAGGCCTATACCACCTGCGCCCACGCCCTGCGCTCGATTGCCGCCGGGGGGCCGCCCATCCTGCTGGGACTGGAGGCCGAGCCCCGCTCAAGCGCCGGCGATACGCGGCAGCTGGCCGCCTTCCTGGGGAGCCTGCGCGCCCCGGGCCTGACGGACATCCTGGGCGTCTGCCTGGATACCTGTCACGCGGCGGTGGAGTTTGAGGAAGCGCAGGACGCCCTGGCCCGGGCCGGGGCCCACGGTCCCCTGGCCAAGCTGCAGTTTTCCAGCGCCCTGGCCCTGCGGGGGCCAGGGGCCAGACCGGAATCCAGGCAGCTGTTCCTGGAGATGGCCGAAGAGCGCTTCCTGCACCAGGTCACCGGCCGGGCGCGGGACGACTCCCTCCTGCGCGCCACCGATCTCCCGCAGCTGGCCGGGCTGCTTTCCGATGTCGGGGATCCCGAGGCCGCCGCCTGGCTGGCCTGCGACGAGTGGCGCTGCCACTTCCATGTGCCCGTGGACCTCGAAAACGTCGGCGAGCTCGGCACCACCCGGCGCGGGGCGGACGAGCTGTTGTGCGCCCTGCTCGAAGCCCCGGAGGCCTGGAGCACCGAGGAGCTGCACCTGGAGATCGAGACCTACACCTGGAGCGTATTGCCCGGGGAGGCCCGGGGCCCCGGCGACCTGGTGGACGGCCTGGAACGCGAGTACGAGCATGTCATGGCCCAACTCAGGGCCGCCGGCTGGCACACGTCCGACGACGCTCCGGGGGCCGCCTGAGGCCCGGATGGGGCGGCCCGCCAGCGGCGGGCCGGAATGGGGGACCGGCCGCGGCGCCGTCTCGCAAAAGCACCCACCGTTGTCGTTGACATGCCCCTCCACGCCCCGTATCTTTCCGCCCCAATCAGTCGCCCAAGGGCGCTGTCGCTGAGCCTAGGCCTCGGCATGCGGCACCCGGATCCAGGCGGCCCCTTCGTCTAGTCAGGCCTAGGACACCAGGTTTTCATCCTGGCGACAGGGGTTCAAATCCCCTAGGGGTCACCATCCGAGGGCGGGGCCGGTCATTGACTGGCCCCGCCCTTTTTCGTTTTGCGGCCGACAGCCGGCGGCAGCGCTGGTTGGGATCAGAGGAAGGTCACAGACACGGCATCCGTGAAGTTGGTGGTCGCGGAGGGATTCACATCCCGGTACCAGAACTGGAAGTTCCAGGTTTCACCGGCCAGCACCGTGCTGGCGGGGCTGGTGGGCATGGCGGTGGTGTCCACGGTGATGGCGTATTCGCCCCAGGGGCCGGAGCTGCCCACCAGGGACCAGAAGCGGGCGATGTTGCCGAGCACGCACAGGTTGCCCTGGCTGCCGCCGGGGCCGGGGACGAAGCCCTGGGTGGTGCTGGCGATGAAGGCGCCGAACTGGTGGATGGGCAGGCGGTCGGTGATCAGGCGCAGGGGCTGGCCGGCTTCACCGCTGCCGGCGGCCAGGATGCGGCCGGACTGGCCGGTGGAGTTGGGCACGGCCGGGGAGCAGTAGTTGCTGCCCAGGGGACCGACTTCCAGGGCAAAGGTCTGCTGGGGGATGTCGAGGGTCGTGCCGCTTGCGTCCTTGCCGAAGAGGTTGACGGTGCCCGAGACAGTCTCGCCGGAGGTCACGCTGAGCTGGGCCACCAGGACGCGCCCGTCTTCCGGATAGCAGGGGGCCGTGAAGGGCAGCTCCAGCCACGTTCCGTTGTCCGTGGCCAGATCGCCGGCGCTGTTGAAGGGCGTGTAGTCGATGCCCACATCGAGCATGCCGTTGCCGTTCATGTCTTCGGAGCCGAGGGCCACCCAGGAGTCGAAGCGCAGGTCGCTGTCCACCTGGTAGATGGCCGGGTTGATCTGCAGGGAGATGTTGCCGCCGAGCATGTTCTGGTAGAAGCCCAGGCCGTCGCTGGTCTGAATCAGGAGCGGGAAGTCGTCGTTGCCGTAGACCGCATTGAGCTGGGCCAGGGGATCGGAGATGGCGGCGTAGATGCGCACGGTGCTGAGCGTGCGGCCCCCGACGGTGCGGTCGAGGGCGGTTATTTCCGCCGTCAGGCCGTCGATCTGGGCCGGGGCAGGTGCTGCCAGGAGGGCGATGCAGAGGGGCATGGAGATGGATAGGCGTAGGGGTAGTTCAGTGAGCATGGCGATGTGTCTTGGGGTTGTGGTTGCGAGCTCCACCGCAGCGGGATTCCAGGTAACCCACCTCCACGGCGTACTGCTGATAAAACCTTATCTGCAGTTTGGAGCCCGCGGAAGGGGGGTATTTTCCCTACCGTGGACCGGTCACAGGTCGCCCCCGCGCAGGCCCCTCCGGCGCCGGTCAGGCCCCGCCCTGGCCCCGTCACGGGGAAGTTCAGAAAACAGAGAGAAGGGCCGAGCCGGAGGTCTACTTCAGCGGGGAACTCCCCGCGAGCCCGCGTCCAGCACCAGCCTTCAGTGCCGGGATCCAAGCTGTCGGCTGTAGCGGGCGCAGGCAGCTTCCGGGGCAAGGCGTTTCACCTAGGCCCGCGGGTGCGCCCGCTCGTAGATCTCGCGCAGGCGTTCGATGGAGACGTGCGTGTAGATCTGGGTGGTGACCAGGTGGGCGTGGCCGAGCAGCTCCTGGACCGCCCGCAGGTCCGCACCGCCGTCGAGCAGGTGGGTGGCGAAGGAATGGCGCAGGGTATGGGGCGTCACATGGCGCAGGATGGCGGCCCGGGTGGCGCAGCGTTCGATGACGCGCCCCAGGGAGCGGGTGGAGAGGCGCGTGCCCCGGGCGTTCCTGAAGACGGCGTCCCCGGTCGCGGCGCTCTGCCTGTCCCCGGTCGCGGCTCGGGCCCGGAGCGTGCGGCCGGGATCGGCCAGGTAGGCCTGCAGCGCTTCCACGGCCTGCGGGCCCAGGGGCACCAGGCGCTCCTTCTTGCCCTTGCCCAGGACGCGCGCCATGCCCCGGGCCAGATCCAGATCGTGGCGCTCAAGGCCCACGGTTTCCGCCGCCCGGGTACCCGCGGAGTAGAGGAACTCGAGCAGGGCGCGGTCGCGCAGGCCAAGGGTGGTGGTGGTGTCCGGAGCTGCCAGCAGGGCCTCGACCTCTTCGTAGGAGAGGCAGCTGGGCAGGGGGCGCACCCGCCGCCGCTGGCGCAGGCCAGCCGCCGGATGCGCATCAAGGGTCCCCTCGTCCACCAGGAAAGTGAACAGGGAGCGCACGGCGGAGAGCTTGCGCTGGGTTGTGGCCGGGGCCAGGCCGCGTTCGTCCAGGCAGCCGAGGTAGGCGCGCAGGAGCGCCGGTGTGACTGCGGTCGGACCCGCCGCCGAGCGCTCTTCGCAGAAGGCGTAGAACTCGCCCAGGTCCCGCCCATAGGCTCGCAGGGTGTGCGGGGATGCGCCGCGGGCGGCGGCCAGCTGCCTGAGGTAACGGTCGATGTGGGACTGCACAACTGAGAGCATACCCGTGCAAAGAGTGTGCTCCCAGGCCAGGGACCGGTGGCAGCAGGGGGTGGTTGGCGTTGACGCCGACCGGGACCTTGTTTGTATCAGCGATCTACTGGCGCGAGACACCTGACGGCTCGATGCGCAGGCGGCGCAGGCCGAGTGAGGGAGCGCCCAAGGGGGATTGGGAGGAGTTGGCCGTGGGCCAGCCATCGGTGGCCTCCAGGTACCAGCGTACGTGGGCACCCCAATCCTGGGCTGGGAACTGTCCGCTGAATTGGTCTGCGCCCACGGGCGTCAGGGCCTGGGACTGCCAGGCTCCACGATCGACTGAGAGAACGAGATTGACGGAGACCACATCATGGGCGTCGCTGACCTCGGCTGTGATGGGGAAGGGGCCGCGCCGGTGGCGCACGCCCTCGGGGCCGGCTACCGCGCCGAAGAGCGGCGGTTCGTTGTCCACGGGTGTTGAGATCACAATGTCGTCCACCCACCAGCGTGCATGGTTGTTATAGGCGGGGTCCGCCTTGTAGCGCAAGCGCAGCAGGAGTTGATCGCTCTCGTAGTCGGCCAGGGTCACGGTAAAGCGCGTGAAGTTGGTCAACGGGTTTTGACCGGAGAGCGGGTTCTGGATGGTCTGCCAGCTGCCACCGCCAGTGGTGGAGGCCTGCACCTGGGCTGTGCTCGTCAGGCTGTCATCGAAGTTGTAGAGTTGCCAGAATTCCAGGGTGGTGTCGGGGTAGCCGAGGAAGTCCACCGTGTCGAGCATGACCAGGCGTTCGAAGGAGGAGCTGGGCTGGCCGCCGTTTTCGGCCGAGTGCATGGGGGAGTTGAAAACGGCGGCGTCCTCGCCCCAGCCTCCGGTGACCAGCCAGTGGGCGGCGAAGCTGTCTCCGGAGTCGTACTCGAAGTCCTCTTCGTAGAACACGATGGGGGCAGGCGTTTCACCGAGCAGGAGCTCCACGCGCCGAGTGCCGCTGAAGCCGGCGCTGCCGCCGCCGCAGTTCAGGGTCAGCGTGAAGCCCACCGCGTGCCCGGAGGGCGTCAGGTCGTGGGCCTCGGCGGGGAACAGGGCGCCGTTGTTGTCGCCGCTCTGGCCGGGTGCCAGATCGTTGAGTTGGTACAGGCCGCCGGCTGCCGTGAGGTAGGGGTCCGCGTCGGCGCTGAGTTCCAGCGTGGGGCCGAGGGCCGGCACGCCGCCGATGTTCTCGACCCGTATGAGGAAACCTGCGCTCTCGCCGGCTTCGAGCAGACCGTCGCCGTCACCCCCGGCGCTGTCGTCCACCAGCAGCGTGGCGCTGAGCCAGGGCTCCGCCGGTGGCGGTGTGGCGAGCAGTGAGTTGAAGGAGTTAAGGCGTCCCCAGCCGTAGTCGCTGTTTGGATAGGGCAGGCCCAGGGGAACCTCGTCCACGCCGTCACGCAGCAGGCCGTAGAGCTCGGTGGGGGAGAGCGCCGGGTTGCGGTGCAGGAGCAGCGCCGCCGTGCCGGCCACATGGGGCGTTGCCATGGAGGTGCCACTGTTCTCACCGTAGCCGCCCCCGGGTGTGGCGGAACGCACCGAGACACCCGGTGCGCACAGGTCCGGCTGGATCAGGTTCCAGTCCGGGCGATACCAGTAGCCGCTGTTGTTCCAGGGGCTTTGGGAAGGGGCCGGGCCGCGACTGGAGAAGCCGGCGATGCGGTCGTTTTCGTTGCTGGCCCCCACGGCCAGGCACAGGGGGAAGTTGCCCGGGGTTGAGGTGGTGCCGCTGGCCGGGCCGGAGTTGCCGATGGCCATGACGGGCAGGACATCGAGGGCCACCAGGTTGTCGAAAGAGGCCCAGAAAGTCAGGTCCGTGGCATTGGCGACACCCCAGGAGCCCGAGACAACTTGGAAGTCCACCGTGGCGCGCAGGGCGGCCAGCCACTGGAGGCCGTTCAGGGCCTGGCTGAAGTTGCCGATGCCCTGGGCGTTGAGCATCTTCACCACGATCAGGCGCGCCGCCGGGGCCACGCCGATGTCGTCCGTGCCCGGGCCGTGGCCGTCGCCGCCGACGATGGATCCGGCCACATGGGTGCCATGGCCGTTGTCGTCGTAGGGCTGGCTCTGGCCCGCAACGGCGTCATACCAGTACTCGGAAAGCGGACCGGAGAGGTTGCCGGCGAAGGCCGGGTGGGCCGGATCGATGCCCGTGTCGGTCACGGCCACGGTAGCTCCTGATCCGTCGAAGCCCATGTCCCAGCAGAGGCCGGCGTCGATGCGTTCGATGTTCCAGGGCAGGGAGGTGGAACCGCCGGCTGCGGGGCGCACCGCCGCCAGGGCGCTGGCCGTGCCGTTGTGGGAGAGGCGGCGCACCTCCGGTAGCCGGGCCAGGCGCCCCAGGGCCGCGGGGGTGGCTTCCAGATGGACGACGTTGCCGAGCCAGAAGGCCTCGTGCAGGACGACCGCGTCGGCCTGGGCCGCGCACCACTCCATGAGCGGCGCCTGGGTGCGCGCGGCGTGGGCGCGCAGCAGCTCCAGGCGTTCGCCCAGGGGCCGACGGCCGCTTGTGAGGTGGGAGCTGCTCAGGTGCTCGAGTTGCACCAGGCATTCGACGCGCGCATCTGGGCCGGCGGCCTGCAGCTCCTCGGTCAGGGCGTCGGTCTGGGGAGCGGGAAGCAGGGGGAGCTGGGCCAGGAGGCAGAGGAGGACAGGCATCGGTCTATCCTATCACCGCCTGGCCAGGGGGGTGGAAGGCAGTCTCCGGGCGCCTCGCTTGGGGCCAGGCCATGACAATCACCGGACCTATCCCCGGAGCTGGCGAAAACTGGCGTGGTCGGCTTTTGTGGCGCGCCCGGGGCTGCGAGTTAGCGCCGGAGGTCGCCTATTCTCGGTCAGTGGCCGGCACGGCCGGTAGGCCCCAGACGATGGCCAGGGGCAGGAGCATAAACAGGGCACCGCCGAGATAGGGGGCGGCGCTGCCCAGGCGCCACCAGATTATGCCGCCCAGGAGTGGGCCGCCGGCCCGGGCCAGGGCACCCATGGAACGGAAGGTACCGAGGGCCAGGCCCTGGCGGTCCGCCGGTGTGTAGCGCGAGACGAGGGCCGAGAGACAGGGCATGAGCAAGGCGCTGCCCGTGGCCATCAGGAACAGGGCGCCGTAGATCTGCGGTGTCGTGGAGACGCGCGCCAGCAGGGCGAAGGCCGGCAGGTGCAGCAGCAAGCCGACGATGACCAGGCGGCGCTCGCCGTAGCGCGGGGCCAGACGGCGCACCAGGCCGCCCTGGACGGCGGCGATCGTGAGGCCGATGAAGACGAACAGGAGGGCGATGTCCCCGGGACCGTACCGCAGGCGTTCCGCCGCCAGGAAGGTCAGCGTGAACTCCATGGCGCTGAAGGCCAGGAGGTAGAGGAACCAGGCGCTGTTCGTGCGCAGGAGACCGGGGAAGCGCAGGCGTCCCAGGGCCCGGAAGGGGTTCAGGGGCCGGCGGCTCGTCTGGGCTTCGGAGCTGGCGGCGGAGGACCCCTGGGGGAGGGTCTCCGGCAGACGGGCGAAGGCCCAAATGGCATTCAAACTGGAGAGCGCGAGGGCGATGGCGGCGGCACCGCTGAATGGATTGAGGCCGTAGGCAGCCGCCGCCGGGAAGCTCTCGATGGGATTCCAGAGGGAGGCCAGGCCGCCCAGGGCGGGGCCTATGACGAAGCCCAGGCCGATGCCCATGCCGAGCAGGCCCATGCCCTTGGCGCGCTCCTCCGGGGAGCTGGTGTCGGCCACCACGGCGGAGGCCGTGGAGACGTTGCCGGCCATCAGGCCGCCCACAAGGCGTGCGGCGATCAGCCATCGGAAACTGCCGGCGAAGACCCACATCAAATATGAAAGCGCCGTGCCGGTGAGCGTGAAGAGCAGCGTGGGCCTGCGTCCGATGCGGTCCGACAGGGATCCCCAGATTGGGGCGAAGAGGAACTGCAGCACGGAATAAACCGAGCCCAACAGCCCACCGAAGAGCGTTACTACGGCGAAGTGGCCGCCGGAGAGGTCCGCCAGGAATGACACCAGGCGGCCGATGGCGCTCTGCTGGCCCTCCAAAGCCAGGTAGTGTTCCAGGAGGGCCGGGAAGAGGGGGAAGATGATCGAGAATCCGACCATGTCGATGAAGACGGTCAGGACCACCAGGCCCAGGGCCGCGTGCCCGGGGCGCCTACTGCTCGTTGGGGCGGGATTCACGCAAGGGGTTGTACGGTCTGTGCTGGGCCTGGCCAATCCCGCTGCTTGAAGCCCGGTGCGGAACCCGGCCTTGGGAGGGCCGTTTTCGTGGCCCCAAGAGCGGAGGATTTCGCGCCTTGCGGACCTCCAGGTTGCCTGCCCCGGCCTCCGTCAATAATCTGCAGGGTGCGTAAACAGACCCGCCGATTCAGCCTGGGCCACCCGGGCCACCCGGGAACAGATGTCCACCCGGCAGCCTCCCCGCCGAGCGCCGCCCGAGCACGATGAAAGCCACCGCCGACCGCAACTCCCACCGCGCCCTGGCCCTCAACACCCTGGCCTTCACGGTCTGCTTTGCCGTCTGGATGATGAATGGCGTGCTGGTCACCTTCCTGGCCACCAACCAGGTCTTCGACTGGAGTCCGGTGGAGATCGGCTGGCTGATGGGCATCCCGGTCCTGACCGGCTCGCTCCTCCGCCTGCCCGCCGGCATTCTGACGGATCGTTTTGGAGGCAAGCCGGTCTTCGGCCTGTTGCTGCTGCTGTGCGCAGTACCGCTCTACCTGCTCTCCCACGCCACGACCTTCGCACACTTCGCCCTGTGCAGCTTCGGCTTCGGTCTGGCCGGGGCGAGCTTCTCCGTCGGCATCGCCTTCACCTCGGTCTGGTATCCCAAGCAGAACCAGGGCGTGGCCCTGGGCATCTTCGGCGCCGGCAACGCCGGGGCCGCGGCCACCACCCTGCTGGCCCCGACCTTGCTGGAGCGTCTGACGGAAAGCGGCGCGCGCATCGAGGGCTGGCGCGAGCTGCCGATCTACTACGCCGGCCTGATGGTGGTCATGGCCGGGGTCTTTCTCCTGCTGTCCACCAACAAAAGGCCGACGGCCCAGGCGCGCACCCTGGCGGAGATGCTGCGTCCCCTGGGCAACATCCGCGTCTGGCGCTTCGGCCTCTACTACTTCCTGGTCTTCGGCCTCTTCGTGGCATTCTCCCAGTGGCTCGTGCCCTACTTCGTCAACGTCTACTCGATGCCGCTCGTGACCGCGGGCATACTCGCCGCCCTCTTCAGCTTTCCCTCCGGCGTCATCCGTGCCCTGGGCGGCTGGCTCTCGGATCGCATCGGCGCCCGGCGTGTCATGTACTGGGTGCTCGGATCGTCCTTGATCATCAGTGCCATGCTGGTCGTGCCCCAAATGGAACTCTCGTCCCCGGGGCGCGGCATCATGTGCAAGGCCGACGGAAAGGTGACCGCAGTGGACGTGAACTCCATCACCGTGCAGGGCTCCAGCACCGCGGCGGAGCGCGTCTACACCCTGCGCGCCAAGCCGGCGGACAGCGGCTTCAGGGACAACTCGGCGCTGGTCCTGCCCACGAAGTCCACCTGGCAGGAGAGCGTCGTCCAGGTCGGCGACCAGGTCAGGCGCAAGGGTCTCCTGGCCAAGGGCATCACGCGCATCTACTTCCAGGCCAACGTCTGGATCCTGGCTGTGCTGGCAGTTCTGCTCGGCTCCGTCTGGGGCATTGGCATGGCCGCCGTCTACAAGCATATACCGGACTACTTCCCGGACCAGGTCGGCGTGGTGGGCGGCATGGTGGGAGTGCTCGGTGGCCTGGGCGGCTTCTGCTGTCCGATTATCTTCGGCTACCTGCTCGAATGGACCGGTCTGTGGACCAGCTGCTGGATGTTCTCCGTGGCCATCTCCGCCCTGTGCCTGTTCTGGATGCACTCGGTCGTGCGCGGTATCACAGCCCGCCACGCCCCCCATGTGGCCCACATACTTGAAGATCCGGAAGCCTAGTCGGGCGGGCGGACCTGCGGGAGGAGCGGGTAGGATAGCCCCGTGATTTTCCGCCCGCGTGTTTTTGAGTTGGCCGGCGATGGCGCCGCCCAGGGCTGTGCCAGTTTGGACGCTGTCCATTTGGACGCTGCCCATTGGGACGCTGTCCATTTGGACGCTACCCATTGGGACGCTGCCCATTGGCTGCGCGCCCTGGGCCAGCGGCGGCAGCCGGTGTTGCTGGACAGCGCCACAGCCGCGAGCACGACAGCCGCGAGCACCACGGGCGCGAGCGCCATTGACCGGCAGCAGCGCTACAGCCTGCTCGGATTCGATCCCTTGGAGGGTGTGGGGGTAATGCCCGCCACGCTGGCCGAGTTGGGACCGTGGCTCGAACAGCTGCAGGCGGAACCCGGGGCGCAGACGCCCGGACCTTTTCACGGGGGGTTCCTGGGCGCCCTTTCCTATGACCTGGGGGTGGCCGGGGAAGATCCGGGTGCGGAGGCGGCGCCCTGCCCGCCCAGCGGCGGGCCCGGGGGAGCACCCATCATCGGCGGCCTCTACACGGACTTCCTGATCCGCGACCACCGGGCGCGGCGCAGCTTTCTGGTGCTGGGGGATGAGCCCGGTGATGGGCGGGCAGGGGTGGAGCTGCGGCGACGCGAGGTGGAACACCTCTTGGCCACCGCAGGGCAGCGGAGGGCGGTGTCACCGCGCGGCCCCCTGGTTCGTCATACCGGCCCGGCGGAACACCGGCGGCGCGTGGAGCAGGCCCGGGATTTGATCCGGCGCGGGGAGATCTACCAGGCCAACCTGGCACACCGTTTCACCCGGGAGATGGAGGGGCGGCCGGAGGATCTGTACGCGGTCCTGCGCGCGGTCAATCCGGCGCCCTATGGGGCCTTCGTATCCTGGGGAGAGGGACCCGGCGGCTCGTCGTCGGGGGCGCTGCTCTCCGCCTCGCCTGAGCTGTTGCTCGAGTACGACGGGAAACTGGCGCGCACGCGCCCGATCAAGGGCACGGCGCCGCGGGGCAGGACGCCGCGGGAGGATGCCCGGCTGGCCCGGGAACTGCTCGCCAGCCGCAAGGACCTGGCGGAGCTGACTATGATCGTCGACCTGGAGCGCAACGATCTCGGACGCGTGGCGCAGACGGGCAGCGTGGCCGTCACCGGTCTGCCCACGCTGCAGTCCCTGGCTTCGGTGCACCACCTGGTGGCCGATGTCACGGCCCGGCCGCGGGCGGGCCAGGGGGCCCTGGATCTGTTGGCGGCGCTCTTCCCCGGAGGCTCGATCACCGGAGCGCCCAAGCTGCGCGCCATGGAGGTCATCGCGGAACTGGAGGGCGAGGGCCGCGGCTTCTTCACGGGCTCCGCGGGCTTCATCGATACCCGTGGTCATTGTTGCTTCAACATCCTGATTCGCACGCTGGTGTGGCGGGCACTGGAAGAGGAGGACGCCGGTGCCGGAGAGGTCAGCTACCACGTGGGAGGCGGCATCACCTGGGCCTCGGAGGCTGCGGCGGAGGATGCTGAAACGCTGGACAAGGGCGCGGCCCTGGCGGCGTCCCTGGAGGGTGACGGAGGGCGGGCTGCCGGGGGACTCGGCCATGTTCCCAGGGGAACGGCGCAGGTGTGCCCATGAGCGACAGGGCGAGCGACGGCCGCGGCTCCTGGCCGAGTTGGGTGGACGGTAGCGTGCGCGCCCCGGGGACGGGGTGCGTCTCCGTGGAGGACGTGGGCTTCCAGCTCGGTTGTGCGGTGTTCGAGACGCTGCTCCTGCGGGACGGGCGCGTGCCCTTCCTCGCTGAGCACCTGGAGCGCCTGGCCCGGGGAGCCGCCGGAGCTGGTATCCCCTGGCCTCCGCCCTGGCAGCCCGGGCAGGCCCTGGCCGAGTTCATGGCAGTCCTCGGGGACCAGCCGGATCTGCCCGGGCGCCTGGTGCTGCGCGTGACGCTCACCCGGGGCGTGCCCGGGGGGCTGCCCAGCCTGGTGCTGACGGCCCGGGAAGTGGCGGCGGTTCCCGCCGGTGGCGTCAGCGCCGTCCTGGCGCCACGGGCCAAGGTGGCGGCGGACAGCCTGGAGGGCCTCAAGAGCACCAGCCGCCTGCGCAATGTGCTGGCCCGGGAGGCGGCGGCGGCGGCCGGGGCCTGGGAGGCGCTCATGTGCACGGAGGAGGGGGATGTGGTGGAGGGGACGATCTCGAACCTCTTCGCCGTGCTGCCGGCGGAGTCCGGGGGGCAGTGCCTGGTGACGCCGGAGCTCGGGCGCGGTTGCCTGGGGGGCATCGTGCGTGGGAGGTTGCTGGCGGCTCTGGCCGGGGAGCAGGCGGGCCCAGGGGGGGGGGTGGCCGAGCTGCCGGAGATCCTGCGGGGCCTGGCGGTCAGGGAGGGCCGGATCGAGCCCGGGGAGCTGGCCCGGGCCAGCGAGATCATGCTGACGAACACCACGGGAGGCGTGATCCCCGTGCGGGAGATTCAGCATCTCTGGACGGCGGACTCTCTTGGTCTGCCCCGGGCGGGAGGCGTGACGGCGGCCCTGGCAAGCCTGCTGGAGAGCCTTGAGGGGGCCGCCGAGGGAGGGCTCAGGGCCTAGCCGGGGGCGGCGCTTGAGACCGGACCCGCTGGTGTCGTAATAAGGAAGTGTCATAGTAATGAGACCCGGCAGCTCCGGCGGGTTACTCGAAGACCGGCCCGGGCGGGAAGGACTCCCCCAAACCGGCGTCACAGACAAGTTACATGCCCATGAAAACCTCCAAGCACTTCATCATCACCTGCGCCCTGATCATCCCGGTAGCGGTCGCTGCCATGTCTGCTCCTGTTCCGGCAGCGCCGGTCAGCGGCCTCGCCTTTGAACCCCAGGAGCCTCCGCCGCCCCAGGACAAGCGCAAGGAGGTCAAGGAACTCTGCGACACATTCGGCGATCACATCAAAGCCAAGGGCAAGGAGGACCAACTGGCCGTCGCAGTACTGGACAAGCTGCTCAAGGAGTTCGAGGGCTCCGGGCCCAAGGACCGGGCCTCAATCGCCAAGGCCATCGACAAGGCCTTTGACCAAAGCCGGCGGGAAATCGAGGAAGGCATTCCCAACAACCAACTCAACCTGGCGGCGGCCGTGGCCCTGGGGGACATGGGACCGGAGAGCGCCAAGCTCCTGGCCAAGCGCATCGGTCACAAGAAGCTGAAGGACGATGATGCCGTGCGGCGGCGCCTGATCCTGTCCCTGGGGCGCACGAAAGACGAAAGCGGGCTCAAGACCCTGCAGGATCTCCTGGTGCACCGGCGACCCATCCTGCAGGGGGCTGCGGCGGAAGCCCTGGGCGAATACGTGAAGCTCAAGCTGAAGAAACGCAAGGATGTCTTCGAGGACATCCTGAAGGCCCTGGACTCCGCCAAGGCAGCGGTGGATGCGGATGTCACCGATCCCATCGCCCGGGATCGTTACGACACTGTCTCCGCGCCCATGATGACCTCCCTGGCACGCCTTTGTGGAGAGCGCGTGAACTCGCCGGAGGAGTGGCGGCGCTGGTGGAACAAGAACAAGAAGGCGGATTGGGACGCGGGGGACGATTGAGGCGATCTGAGTTCCTCGCGGGATCGGCGGCGGCGCTGCTGTTGCTGATGGGCGCCGGCTGCTCCCACCAGGCGGAGGAGCTGCACGGGGAAGTCTCTCGGCTGGAGACGGAGCTGGAGGGACACCAGCGCATCATCGTCGCCCTGCGCCAGGACCTGGAAGTCCAGGAGGAGGCCCATCGCAAGCGGGAGGAGGAGTGGCTGTCCTATACAAGGGCCCTGGCCAGCTTGCCCGTGCCCGATGTTCCGTCGCCGCCTGGGTTTATACCGGTGAAAGAGGATGAAGGGGCAGCTCCGGCGCGTAGCTCGGAGGAGCTGGCCCTGGAGGAGGAACTCAGGCGCGTGCGCGTTTTGGATGAGGAGGTTTGCACACAGTTGGGCGTGTTGCTGCGGGCCGAGCAGGTTTCCGGCTACCGGTTTCTGACCGTGGGATCCCCGGGGGAGGGATTCGCCGGGCCGGTGGTGGTGCGCCTCTCCGATCAGCGTGGACGGCCCCTGGGCAGCCTGCACGCGGAGCGTTTCCATCTGGAGGCCAGCCACGCGGGGAAGTCCGTGACCATGGTCTTCGAAGAAGGTGGCGAGAGCCATGGCGGGCGCCCGGAGGTTCCCTTTGAGGGTGGCCGGCGCCGGGTTCCGCTGCTGGGCGTGGCCCCGGAGCCGTGGCTGGAAGCCCTGCCTGGGCTCTTTCCGGAAGATGAGCGCACGGGCCCCCGGGCCCAGGCCGACGAGAAGCTCGCCCGGCGGGCAAAGGCCCTCAATGAACTGCTGCTGGAGGACACCAGCGACGGTTATTGGCGTCTCAAGGATTGCGCCAGCCTGGACGGGCGCATATTCCGCGAAGTGCAGCTGGAGCACCGGGGACGCGACGGGAAGCTGGACAAGCGCCTGTTCACGGACCAGCTATCCGTGCAAGCGGGGGAGCAGGACGCGTCCAGCGGCGTGATCCTGCGCCTGTCGGAGGGCGTACAGGACGTTCGCGGCGAACTGCGTCCCTTTCTGCAGGGTCGTTTCAGCATCTTTCTGCCCGGGGCGGATGCAGGGGCCTGGCGCGGGGCGGGGTTGCTGCGCTGAAGGCGGCGGTACCTATTCCGTGTCGGGCGCCGCGCTTGCCTTGACCCGCGGGCCCGGGGCGGCGATAAACGGAGCATGGCGGCTTCCTATGTCCAGCACTCCCTTCCCGAGCCGGAGGAGCGTCCGTTGCCGGAGGTCCTGACGGTCGGGCAGGTCACCAAGCGCATCAAGGAGACCTTGGGGGGCTTTGGGCGCGTGGCCGTGGAGGGTGAGATCAGCGGTTTGAAGCGCGCCGGGTCCGGGCATGTGTACTTCAGCCTGAAGGACGCGGATGCCGTGCTAGCCTGCGCCCTGTGGCGCAGCCGCGTGGCCAAGGCTGTGCGGTTCGAGCTCCAGGAGGGCATGAGTGTTGTCTGCCACGGGAAGCTCGATGTCTACGCGCCCCGCGGTGCCTACAACCTGAGCGTGGAGCGCATGGAGCAGCGCGGGATCGGCGAGCTGCTGGCGCGGCTGGAGGAGCTCAAGGCAGAGCTCAAGGGGCGCGGTTGGTTCGACCGCACCCGCCCCCTACCAGATTTGCCGACCATGGTGGGCATCGTCACCAGCCGCTCCGGAGCGGCGCTGACTGACTTTCTGCGCACGCGTAGCCGCCGCTGGCCCCGCTACCCCGTGCGCCTCGCCCATAGCACGGTCCAGGGACCGGGGGCGGCCACGGAAATCGCCGCGGCCCTGGACAGGCTCGTGGAGAGTGGTGTCGATCTCGTCGTTCTGGCCCGAGGCGGGGGATCCCTGGAGGATCTGTGGGCTTTCAATGAGCTGCCGCTGGCGGAGGCCATCTGGCGCTCGCCGATTCCGGTGGTCAGCGCCGTGGGGCACGAAAGCGACTTCACCTTGGCGGACATGGTGGCGGATCATCGCGCACACACGCCGACGGACGGTGCCCAGCGCGTGATTCCGGAACGGGAGCTGCTGTTTGAGGGCCTCGACAGGTTGGGCGGGCAGCTGGCCGATGGCCTGGGCCAGGGGTTCCTTGAGCGCCGGCGGCGCCTGGATGAGCTGGGGCGCGTGCGTGTCCTGGCAGCACCGGATTGGCTGATCAGCGATCGCCGCCGGGCCCTGGGAGGCGCGGGCCAACGCCTGGGCCTGGCATCCCGTGCGGCGCTCCTGCGAGACCGCGGACGCCTGGGAGGCCAGCTCCAGGGCCTGGCCAGGCACACCCCGGCCCTGGAGCTGGCCCGGCGGGGTGCGCGCCTGGCGGCCCTTGGGCCGCGCCTGACAGCCGCTGCGAGGCGCTGTCTGGAGCTACGCGGCTCGCCCCTGGGTGCAGTGGGCCGGACCCTGGAGGCGACCTCGCCCTATGCTGTCCTGGCCCGGGGCTACTCGATCACCCGCGCCGTCACCGCCGACGGCGGCGAAAAACCTCTGGCCGCGGCGGGGGCCGTGGAGCCGGGCGCGCAGCTGGAGACGGTGCTGCACCGGGGGCGGCTGATTTCCAAGGTGGAGGCCGTGTTGCCGCAGGGCGACCGGGACGGCAGGCCAACCGCTGAAGACGGGGAGCAGGTGAAAGGAGCCGGTTTCTGATGGAGAGCGGCTCGAGCGGCGTTTCCCTGGGAAAGGTCTACGCGGTCATCGCCAACTGGAATGGCGGCCGGGAAAACCTGGACTGTCTGGAGTCCCTGGTGGCCGAGGGGCTGGCGGAGCGGAACATCGTCTTCGTGGACAACGGCTCGACTGACGGATCCCTGGAGCAGGTCCGGGCGGCACACCCGGCTCTGCGCCTGATTGCCAACGGCGAGAACCTGGGCTTCGGGGCGGCGGCCAACCAGGGGGCCGGGCTGGCCCTGGAGCTGGGGGCTCGGGAGGTGTTCTTCGTCAACAACGACGTGGTGCTCCTGCCCGGTGTGCTGGGGCGCCTGGTGGCGGAGCTGCGGGGGGATAGCAAGCTGGGGATTATCGGGCCGCGGGTCCTGTGGCGCAGCGAGCCCGAGCGCCTGTGGTGCGCCGGTGGCATGCTCACCTGGCGTCAGAACCTCTCTACCCTGATTGGCTTCAACCAGGCCGACGGGCCGGACTGGAAGGTGCGCCGAAGGGTGGACTACGTGGCCGGTTGCGCCATGCTCGTGGAGCGCGCCGTGTTCGATCAGGTCGGTTTTTTTGACGACAACTACTTCGCCTACACGGAAGATGTGGACCTGTGCATGCGTGCCCGCTGGCGGGGTATCGAGGTCGTTTGTCTCGGTGAAGTGGCTGTGCTGCATGAGTCGAGCAGCAGTACCGGCGGAGGCTACAACCCTCGGCGCAAGTACATGATGGGGCTCAACTCAGTGCGCTTTCTGAGGAACCACGGTAATGCCAGCCATTGGCTGCGCTTCCTCTTCTTCGATGTGGCCAGCCTGCCCCTGATCGTCTTCACGGGGCTCTTCAGCGGCCGCCGCCGGGCGGCCCTGGCCAAGGCCCTGGGTATCCTCGACGGCCTGCGTGGGCGGCGCATCACCGCCGAGCGCATTAGGCCCGGGGGCGGGCCCTTCTGGTAGAGCGGGAACTGTTTTCCGCCTTCTTGCCCCACAGACCCCATTTTGCGGGCCTGGCTGTTTTTTTGCGGGCCTGGCTGTTTTTTTGCGGTTGCCCTTCAGAAAGCCGGGTCTCCCCCGACAACCGGGGTGCGGACCGCTTCGGTGCGCAGCACATGAGACGCAATCAAGCAAGAAAAGTGAGGTAGGCCGTGGGTCTGCGGATAAATACAAACATAGCATCCATGAGTACCCAGCGCTCGCTGGCACGAGCCTCGGTGAACCTGGGTGACAACATGCGCCGATTGGCCAGCGGCCTGCGCGTGAGCACGGCCGCGGACGACGCGGCGGGGCTCGCAATCTCAAACCGGATGCGCGCCGATGCGCGCTCCTGGGGAGCCGTGGAGCGCAATGTGCAGGTGGGCATCGATGTGATCAGCGTGGTCCTCGGGGGCCTGGGTGAGCAGCAGGACGCCATGCAGCGCCTGCGCGAACTCGCGGTCCAGTCGCTGAACGGCATCGCGTCAGATGACGATCGCGCCGTCATGGACATGGAGTTCCAGCAGCTGTTGGAGCACATTCAGCAGATCGCCCTCAGTTTGGAGTTCAATGACATCAAGCTGCTCAACGGGGACGTGCCGCGCCTGCGCGTGCATGTGGGCGTCGCCGCCACGGATCAAATGGATGTCGAGCTGCCGACCACGCGTACGCCGGCCCTGGGCATCGACAATCTGGATATCGCCACCGTGGCGACAGCCCAAAACGCCATTGACACGCTTGATCCGGTGCTCGACACCATGTCGCGCTTCCGGGGACGCCTGGGTGCCCGCCAGAACTCCCTGGACAGCATTCTGCGCCAGGCGCGCAACTCGCGCGAGCAGGTCAGCGCCGCCGTCAGCCGTATCCGGGATGTGGATATCGCCTCTGAGACCGCGGACATGACACGCAACCGCATCATGCAGGAGGCCTCGACGGCCGTCTTGGCCCAGGCCAATGTCCAGCCGCAGCTGGCCCTCGAACTGCTCGCCTAGGGTCTGAGCCCGGAGCGGGGAGCTCTTGCTTCCGGGCGCCCGGTGGGCGATCCTCTGGGCCAATCCAGCCCGTTCCATAGCCCGTCCCCGCAGCCCTCCGTCGCCCAGCACCATGAGCCAGTTCAACGCTTCCGCAGAGGCCGCCTACTCCGTCCAGGACTACGGCGGCAGCCCCTCCATTGAAGGCGTCGAGCTGATTCCCCTGCGGCGCTTCAACGATGACGGCGGCTCGATGACCGAGCTGGCCCGCCTGGACGGCGGCGCCCATGAGGCCGTGGAGGGTTTTGACGCGCGGCAGATGAACTACAGTGTGCTCGAACCCCAGGCCATCAAGGCCTTCCACCTGCACCGCCGCCAGACCGATGTGTGGTTTGTGCCGCCCAGCGACAAGATCATGCTGGTGCTGGCGGATGTGCGCGCCGGCTCAGCCTCAGAGGGTGTCGTTCAGCGCATCATGCTCGGCGATGGCAACTCGCGTCTGGTGCGCATTCCCCCGGGCGTGGCCCACGGTTGCCGCAACCTGCGCCCGCATGCCCCCGGAGCGATCATCTACTTCGTCGATGTGCAGTTCGCCGTGGGGGAAGATTGCGACGAGGGCCGCCTGCCCTGGGATCACTTCGGTGAACAGGTCTGGGAAGTGGAGCGGGCCTGAGGCCCTAGCCCTCGACCACGGCGATCATGCGCTCCAGGGAGAGGCTCGCTTCGGCGATCAACGTGGCGCGTTCAGCCTCCGGCAGGCGGTCCAGTTCGCCGGTGATTTCGTCCACCGCATCGCCGGCCAAGACGCGGTTGGACTCCGGTGCGGCGCCCCGGCGCAGGAGGTCGAGCAGGCCGGCCAGGTGGGGGGGATCGTTGCGGCTCATGGTGGCGCAGCCGCAGCCGGCGAGGCCCAGGTTTTCCTCCGGGATGTCGGCGAGATGCATGACCTGCACCCCGCGCAGGGCGGCTTGCTCGCGGGCATTGGTTACGAAGTGGCCCTCGGTGCCAATGACAAGGCGCGCGCCGGCCGGGGCTTCCATGACCTCGCGCCAGAGATAGGCGGTGCTGCCGGCGCCGTCGGCGGCATTGACCACCTCCAGGGGCGACTCAGGATGGACCAGGACGCGCCAGCCGCGCTCCTGCCACCAGGTGACATGGTCCGGGCGGAAGAAACTGTGCACGCCGCAGTGGGAGCCCCAGAGCAGGAGCTCGGCCTGGTCCAGAGCAGCCAGGCCTCCGGACACCCTCTCCAGGGGGTAGGCCCCCGGGAAGACCTCCGGGTTCGGCAGGGTCAGCCAGCGGGCGGGGTCGAGCCCGAGGCGCGTGGCGGCGTTGCGCCCCAGGTGTTGGTCCGGCACGAAGAGCACCTTCTGGCCGTCCCGGCGCGCCCAGGCCAGCACGCGGTCCGCGTTGGATGAGGTGCATACGGCGCCGCCGGTGCGGCCGGCCAGGGCCTTGATGCGCCCGGAGGTATTCATATAGGCCACCACGGTCAGCTCGTCCCCGTAGCGCTCGAAGAGTTGATCGGCGATGGGCAGCACATGGTGGTCCTTGGCCAGCATCTCCATGGTGCAGCCCGCCTTGGGGTTGGTGATCCAGATCTCCTGGTCCGCAGCCGCCAGGATGGCCACGGACTCGGCCATGAAGTGCACTGCGGATTCGACGATGATCTTCTTCTCGGGGTGACGCGCCGCCTGCAGAGCCAGGGCGTAGCTGTCGGAGACGGCGCCTCCGTAGCGCTCGACGAGTTTGACGATCTCGCCTCCCATATAGAAATGGGCCAGCAGCAGCAGGCTCTCCCCGAAGTGCTCCTGGGCTGGACGCACATAGGCGTCAAGCCATGGAAGGATCGTCTCCGGCCGACGGTCAGGCAGGGCCAGGTACTCCTCCGCGTAGGGCTTCAATTCCTCCTGATACCAGTCCAGGGGCAGGTCGCTCTGGCAGAGCGGCAGCTCCGGCCTGAGGCGCAGGCCGGAGTTGGGGAGCGGAAGAGGCGATGACATGGGTGGCGTGAAGGGGGAAGAGCATAGGTGGCCCGGTGACGGGTGACAACGGCAGCATATGTGGTGTTTTTTTAAAATGTCGGTCCGGATTGCCGCGGTTTATACCTAATAGGGTTCCGGTCAACTCAACTTGGTTTACCGGTCCGACTTCACGCACCCCTAGGAAAGACCTTAAGTATGAAAACCAACCTGCTAGTTCCCCTGATCGCATTCACATGTCTTGCGTTGGCCCCTGAGGGGCATGCCCAGGACAGCAAGCTGTCCTTTAGCCTCTCCATGGGCGAGGGGTATATCGATGAGCCGGATATAGACGAGGACTACGCCAACATCGGAGTGCGCTATGCCCAATCAGCCGGGCCAGCTGCCGAGTGGGGTGGCTTCTACGAGATTGCCACCGATGATCTCGAAATCGATCTCCTGTGTGGCTTCTATCGCAACTACCTGCAGCCGGAAGGTACGCGGGCCTTCATCGAGTTAGACTTCGGCCTGGCCATGGGCGATGAGGACACCGAACTGGCCTTCGGCGGGATGCTCGGCGTCACCCATGACCTGAACGAGCAGAACTCCCTGGATCTAGGGTTCCGCTATATCTTCACAGAGGATGACTACACCGCGTACAACCTCAGCTCCCTGGTGCTCAGTTATTCCATGTCAATGTGAGCCAGTAGGTCGCGCTCTTTTTGAGCAAGTAGGGACCCGGGGCCCGGTTTGATAATGGATGGGGCTGGTCCAGCGCGACTTGTTTGGATGGCCGCATCCCGACTCCAGCGTGTGTCGGTGATGCGGTTATCTTGTGCCTGACTACTCCGCGTCCATGGACGGGTAGCGGTGATCCGTGGGCGGGACCAGTGTCTCCTTGAGCGTGCGTTGGCTGGTCCAGCGCGTGAGGTTCAGGATGGAGCCGGCCTTGTCGTTGGTGCCGGAGGCCCGGGAGCCGCCGAAGGGCTGCTGGCCTACCACGGCGCCGGTGGGCTTGTCATTGATGTAGAAGTTGCCGGCGGCGAAGCGCAGCTCGTCCGTGGCCCGCTGCACCGCGGCCCGGTCGCGGGCGAAGATGGCACCGGTCAGGGCATAGGGGGAGGTGGAGTCGCACAGGTGCAGCGTCTCCTCGAAGCGCTCGTCCTCGTAGACGTAGACGGCCAGGATGGGGCCGAAGAGCTCCGTGCGCATCAGGTCGTGACGCGGGTCGCTGACGCGGACAACCGTGGGGTGTACGAAGTAGCCTTCGGAGGCATCGGCCTCGCCGCCCAGGACGATCTCCGCCGTGCTGTCCCTGCGGGCGGACTCGATGGCGCCGGAGAGCTTGTCGTAGGAGGACTGGTCAATGACCGCTCCCATGAAGTTACGGAAGTCGCAGATGTCACCGACGCCGACGGTGCCGAGGGCCGCGGCCATGCGCTCGCAGACATCGTCCCACAGGCTGGCTGGGATGTAGGCGCGGCTGGCGGCGGAGCACTTCTGGCCCTGGTACTCGAAGGCGCCGCGCACCAGGGCCGTCGCCAAGCAGGCCGGATCAGCTGACGAGTGGGCCACGACGAAGTCCTTGCCGCCGGTTTCGCCCACGATGCGCGGGTACTGGGAGTAGCTCTCGATGTTCGTGCCGATGCGGTTCCAGATGCCCTGGAAGACAGCCGTGGAGCCGGTGAAGTGGACGCCGGCCAGGCGTCCGTCGGCCACCACTGGATTGCCGACTGTGCCGCCGCTGCCGGGCAGGAAGTTGATCACGCCGGCGGGCAGGCCGGCCTCTTCCAGGAGCTCCATCAGGTACCAGTTGGAGAGCACGGAGGTGGAGGCTGGCTTCCACAGACAGGTGTTGCCGAGCAGGGCCGGGGCCGTGGGCAGGTTGCCGGCGATGGAGGTGAAGTTGAAGGGCGTGATGGCGAAGACAAAGCCATCGAGGGGACGGTGTTCGAGGCGGTTCCAGCAGCCCGGGGAGGAGACCGGCTGTTCCGAGTAGAGCTGTTCCAGGAAGTGGGCGTTGAAGCGCCAGAAATCGATCAGCTCGCAGGCGGCGTCGATCTCCGCCTGGAGCACGGTCTTCGACTGGTTGAGCATCGTGGCGGCGTTGATGCGATCACGCCAGGGACCCGCCAGCAGGTCAGCGGCGCGCAGGAAAACGGCGGCGCGTTCATTCCAGGGCATGGCCTGCCAGGTGCTGCGGGCGGCGGTGGCGGCGTCGATGGCCGCCGCCACCTCGCCCTCTCCGGCCCGGTGGTAGTGGCCGAGCACATGACCGTGGTTGTGGGGCATGACCATGGGGGCCAGGTCGCCGGTGGTCACGCGCTGGCCGCCGATAACCAGGGGCACCTCGACGGTCTCTGAGGCCTGGGCCGCCAGGCATTCCTTGAGGGAGGCACGCGTGGCCTCGCCGGGGGCATAGGCGCGGACGGGCTCGTTGGCAGGCAGGGGAGTCGTGAAGGTACCGTGCGTCATGGGGAGTCCTGGGGAGGAGGTGCCCGCGGAGGAGGGCGTGAGGGGTTGGGGGCGGGGCCGGGAGCAGGACCCGATTTTGGGCAACAGTATCCCACGGGCGGACACCCTTGTCGACGGCCGGGTATGATAGCGGGCGCGCTGAGCTTTGCTCACGATTGCCCCGGCCACCTCCCTTGCCCCTGATTTACCTATGAAGCTGATCCAAGCCGCCACCCTGCCCTGTGCCCTGTTGCTTCTCCCGTCCTGCATTTTCTCCGCCGGCAGTCGCCAGCCGCGCAGCTGGGATAGCGGGGAGGAGCAGGCTGCGGACGGGGCCCGGGATGGGGACGAGAGCGAGCGCGCGCACCTGGCCATCGAAATCGCCCAGCTGGCGGCCGCGGCGGATCTGGCCGAGGCGGAGCTAGAGAAGGCCGCGGCCCGTCGGGACCTGACGAGCGCCCGGCAGGATCTGGAGGTCTTCCTCAACCTGGAGCGCCCACTGAAGCTGGCGGAGCAGGAGCTGGCGCTGACCGAGGCGCGCGGCCAGCTGATCAGCGCCGAGGTGGAGCTGGCGGAGCTGGAGGAGATGTACGCTGTGCATCCGGCGGATCCCAAGACGGCGGAGCTGGTCCTGGCGCGTGCCCGGCGCGCGGTGGAGGAATACGGCCAGGGCCTGGCCGTGGAGGAGCAGCGCCTGGACCATCTGATCGACGGGGAGTTGCCGGGTGAGGAGCGGGGCTATCGGGAGGCCGTGGACGAGGCCGAGGCTGGCCTGGAAGCGGCCCGCTGGGCGCTCAAGCTGGCGCGCCAGCAGACCGAGCTCGACCTCTTGGATGCCTGGGAGGAATCTGGCCTGGTCCGGGAGGATGCTGCAGCTGGGGGCGGGGAGGACGAGTGAACGCAGGGGATCTACCGCTGTTGTTGGCGCTGGCGCTCCAGGGGCCCGGCGCTCCCGTTAACACGGGGGACACGGGGGACACGGGAGCCGGGGCGGCGGTGGATCCGCAGGTCGGAGAGGCCCGGGCCCGGGAGGCTCGGGACGGGGCCCTGGAGTGGCTCGTGGAGACGCAGAACGCTGACGGTTCCTGGGGCCTGCGAACCCTGGCGGGGGTCGTAGAGGGCTTCTGGAAGTCGGAGACCCTCTACGCTTGGCAGGTGGCCGCCGTGGCCATCGGCAGCATGGCCCTGGACACGGGGCCGGCGGCGGGGGACATGCGCCTGGCGCGCCGCCGATCCCTCGGCTGGCTGACGGAGACACCCTTGCCCCTGCGCCCGGACGACTGGGACACGGACCATCACTGGGCGGCCCTCTACGGGTTCGTGGCCATGGTGCGGGCAAGTGCTGACGGGGGGCTGATGGAGGGCGAGCTGGGGCGGGCCATAACCCGGCGCGGGCAGGAGTTCTACGCCATGCTCGAGCGCGGCCAGTCCGTGAACGGTGGCTGGGCCTACTACGACGGGGGCGCGACGGAGGACGTGCCCATCACGGTGGTGCCCACCTGGGATACGAGTTTCTGCACGGCCCTGGTGCTGCCTGCCCTCCTGGCGGCGCCGGAGGAATGGGGCGTCGCTGGGCGGCGGGTGGCCAGGGCCATCAGCTATCTGCGCCGCTGCGCCCTGCCGGGAGGAGCCTACTCCTATGACCTGACCGCCGTACCGGCCCTCCAAGGCTTCCTCGATATCAACTGCACCCAGGGCAGCCTGGCCCGCACCCAGGTGGCCAACTGGGCCCTGGTTCTGGCGGGGGATCGAACAGTGACGCCGGATGTCCTGCGCGGCGGGCTCGATGACTTCTTCAAACACCACGTCTACCTGGACATCGCCCACCAGCGGCCCATTCCCCACGAGGCCTGGTTCGACAATTCCGGCTACTTCTACTACTTCGGGCACTACTACGCCGCCCTGGTCATTGAGCTGCTTCCCGAGCAGGAGCGCGCCGCCTACCATGCACGGCTCAGGCCCCACCTCCTGCGCTATCAAAACGAGCGCGGCTGGGCCTGCGACTTCAACCACACCGACTCCCTACGACTGTCGAGTACGGCCTTTCTCGCCCTGGCATTGACGGCGGGATTGGAGCACTAGACCGTTACTCAAGAGCGTGACTACGACCCTACCGCAAGACACCGTCGACCCGCTGCAGGCGCGGGCCCTGTTCGCAGACTGGCTCGCGCCACGGCTGCCGGGCGAAGCTCTGGCCACCTTCGAGTCCTGGACGACGGCGCTGGCCTCCGGCGTCTCCCACACGGACTTCTGCGTGCTGCTCTCCCGCGCCTGTCGCCTGGCAGGCCAACGGCCCCTGGCGCCGAGCGCCGCCGAGTGCGCGGCGGCGGAGAAGTCTCTGCCGGGGCTCAACCCGGAACGTTGGACGGAGCTGGAGACCCTGCGCGTGGCCCTCGTTCTCGCCCGCAACGATCTAGACGAAGACAGCGCAGTGGACGCCCTGGAGGAGGCCTTCCGCTACGCCGACATGGGCGAGCTCTGCGCCCTCTATCGTTCCCTGGCCTGGCTGCCCGCCGGCGGGCGCTTCGCCTGGCGCTGTGGCGAGGGCCACCGCACCAACATGGTCAGCGTCTTCGAGGCCAACGCCCTGGATACGCCCTATCCGGCCACGCATCTGGACGACACGGCGCTCTTTCAGATCGTCATCAAGTGCTTGCACCTCTCCGGTCCCCTCTGGCGCCTGTGGGGGCTGGATGGTCGCGTCAACGGGGAGCTGGCGCGCATGGCCTTGGATCTGGCGGACGAGCGCAGCAGCGCCCTGCGCCCGGTGCAGCCCATGCTGTGGCTGTGCTTGGGGAAACAGCCTGGCGAGCGCGGTGCCGCCTGGCTGGCGCGGGAGTTGAGCGAGGGGAGCGCGCCGGGACGCCGGGGAGCTGCCCTGGGCTGCGCCCGGGCCGGCCGGCCGGAGCTCCTGGAGAATGCCCTGGACCGGGAGACAGAGCCGCTCGTGCGGGGGAGCATCGAACTGGCCCTGGCGGGAGCGGTGGAGCAGGGGATGTTCGCTGCGCTCGAAACTGACGACGAACACGAAAAGGAATCTTGACCCATGCGCTTCTTCGATCCCCATGTCCACATGACGAGCCGCACTACGGACGACTACGAGGCCATGGCGGCCGCGGGCGTGCGCGCGGTCATCGAGCCGGCCTTCTGGTTGGGGCAACCCCGGACGCAGGTGGGGACGTTCGTGGATTACTTCTCGAACCTGGTGGGCTGGGAGCGCTTCCGCGCTTCCCAATTCGGCATCGCCCATTACTGCGCCATCGGACTCAACTCCAAGGAAGCCAACGACGAAAACCTGGAGCGGCCGGTCCTCGAGTTGGTGCGTCGTTTTGCCTGTAAGCAGGGTGTGGTGGCCATCGGCGAGATTGGGTTTGATGACATCACCGCCGCAGAGGAGCGTGTCTACCGCGAGCAGTTGGCCATGGCGCTGGAGTTCGACACACTGGCCATGGTGCACTCGCCACACCGGGACAAGAAGGAAGGCGTCAGGCGTTCCCTGGAGATCGCCTTCGAGGTGGGGCTGGCCCCGGAGCGGCTCGTGATTGACCACAACAACGAGGAGACCGTGGAGGATGTGCTGGAGAGCGGCGCCTGGGCGGCCTTCACCATCTACCCGCACACCAAGATGAGCCCCGTGCGCATGGCGGATCTGGTGGAACGCTACGGGCCGCAGCGCATCATCGTGGATTCCTCGGGCGATTGGGGCATCAGCGATCCCCTGGCCGTACCGCGCACGGCGCACTTGATGCTCTCCCGTGGCATCGCTCCCGCGGCGGTGGAGGCGGTCACCTGGGGCAACGCCATTGCGGCCTACTCCCAATCCGGGCAGATCGACGTGCAGGCCCTTGGGGAGACGCCAATCATCGATCAGCGGGCCCTCTTTGAGGACAACTCCGTGTTGCGCGGCCAGGTGCCGCGAGTTGAGCAGGCGGTCGAGCTCGACGGTGTCAAGAACTGAAGGAGGGCCGCCCAGGGGGCAGGCCCTGACCCGCATCCATCACCATTGTCTGGCGGCCAGGCTTGCTCTGGCGGAAGCTGCAGCAGAAGGCGCGTCTGCGCCTTCTGAGGGGCCGGCTAGTGCTGGCCGAAGGTGCTCGTGCTGAAGGCCAGCTCGTCGGAGAAGTCGCGCTCCGGGCAAGCGAAGTGGCGCTGTTCCGCGGGCAGCGTGGGCCTGGTCTCGAAGGCGGTGAAGCCCAGGACGAAGAACTCGCGTTCACCCACGCAGCCGTAGTTGCCGTCCTGATGGACGACGTAGCGGTAGTGGTGGACCTCGTCATTGATGGGGTCCGCCAGGGGCTCTTCCAGGAAGCCGGCCTCCATCAGACGCGTCAGGAAATCGGCGCTGTGGGAAGCCTCCCAACCGCCGAGCCAGGCATCGGCCCGGGCTGGGGGGTAGTGGCCGAGGGAGGCGTGGTGGGCCTCAAGGGCCGCGCTGATGGTCTGCATGTGCTCAAGGCGCACATTGTCCCGTTCGCGGGCCGTGGTGCGTGAGAGGCCGGGAACCAGAGCCGAGAGCAGAATCGAGACGACGGAGACGACGAGGACGCCGTCGGTGATCGTGAATCCAGCTCGCTTGGTGGTTCTCATGTTGCGGTGCCCCCTGCTCTGAAGGGTGCTACCCGGCGCAGCCGGGATGGGGACAGACCTTGTGTTGGTCCTATCGGGTGTCGGGGCTGGGGTCTGAATCTGAAACGGCGTGATTTCGACGCTTTTGGATGATCCACAGACACCCGGCGGCAGGGGGGCGTGCAGCGCTGATGGCGGCGCTCGGTTTGGGATGAATCGAGATGTGGGGATCCTCTTCCGGGGCCGCAGCGTCTCAACAAGGCAGTCCATGCGAAGGGCTCGGCGTGGTCCGGATGGCTGGATTGCCGGGGCCGGGCTCCCATAGGCGCGGCGTGGAGAGCGTGCTAACCTGCTCCCATGGAAGCCTGGTCCATCGCCATCGCCAAGGAGTACCTGAAGTTCTCCGCGGCCCATTTCCTGATCTTCCCCGACGGAGAGGCGGAGCGTCTGCACGGCCACAACTACCGGGTGGCCGTGGAGGTGGGGGGCGAGTTGGGCGAGCACGGGTTGGTGCTCGACTTCAACCAGGTCAAGCCCCTTATTCGCGCCCTGGTGGATGCCTGGGACCAGCGCTGGTTGGTACCGGGAGAGCACGGGGAGCTCAGCGTGGCGGAGGTGCCTGCCGGGGCGCAGAACCTGCCGCACCGGGAAGTCACCTATCGCGAGCGCTGCTACCGCGCTCCGGCGGAGGAAGTGCTGGTACTGCCGATCAACAACACCAGCACGGAAAACCTGGCGGCCTTGCTCGGGCGCCTGCTCTGGCGGGATCTGGAGGCCAGCTTCCCCCGCGTGCGCCTGGCGTTTCTGCGCCTGTCCGTGGAGGAAACCGCCGGACAGCGGGGCGTCTACCACTTCGCACCCGGGGAGGAGGGGACGGCCCGGGGGTCCAATCCGGCGTGAGTACGCCGCTGCTGCTTTGCCGGGGAGCCCGCAAGGTCTTCCGCACACATGAGCGAGAGCCGGGCTTGGGCGGTTTTCTACGGGGCCTCGTAAAGCGCAAGTGGGTGGAGGTCGAAGCTCTGGCCGGCATCGACCTGGAGCTGGCCCGCGGGGAATTCGTGGGCCTGATCGGAAGCAACGGCGCGGGCAAGACAACTCTGGTCAAGTCCATGGTGGGCATCATTCCGGTCAGCAGCGGACGGGCGGAACTCTTCGACCGCGACGCCTTCCACCTGCGGGATGCTGAGAAGCGGCGTCTGGGTGTGGTCATGGGGCAACGCTCACAACTGTGGTGGGACCTGCCGCCCCTGGACTCATTTGAGCTACTGCGCGCCATCTACTCTGTGCCACGTGATGAGTTCCAACAACGCCTGGGGCGGTATGTGGAGCTGCTCGATGTGGCGGATCAGCTCAAGATCCAACTGCGCCATCTGTCCCTGGGCCAGCGCATGAAGATGGAGATCATCGGCGCCTTCCTGCACGGTCCGGAAGTGGTCTTCTTGGACGAGCCGACCATTGGCCTCGACCTCATCGCCCGTGATACGATCCGCAACTTCCTGGTGGAGCTAAACCGTGAGGAGGGCGCCACCCTGGTGCTCACCAGCCACGACATGGAGGACATCGAACACACCTGTCGGCGACTGGTGATCCTGGATGCCGGGTCCATTATCTTTGATGGGGACCTGGTGGAGCTGCGGCAACGGATCGTCGGCGAGCGCGCCATAGAGCTGCACCTGGTGCCGGGTACGGAGGAGCGGGCCCGAGGGCTCGCCGCAGGCCTGGTGCCCTTCGAGGGGCGCCTGGTGCGCGAGAACCCGCTGAGCCTGACAGTACTCGTGCCGGCCAGCCGGGCCCGTGACTGCATCTCACATCTGCTGGATGTGCTCTCCGTGCGCGATCTGTCCGTGGAGCGGCAACCCCTGGAAAACCTCATCCGCCAGATCTACGCGACACCTAGCCTGGCGGCCTCCGAGGCGCGCCCGTGAGCAGGGTGCTGGGTCTGCTGACCCATGACCTGCGTCTCCTGCGCCATACCACGGAGTACGAGTTCCGCAAGGTGCTGGCCTTCCGCGTGGGCTTTATAGTGCGCGAACTGTTGAACGGGGTCGCGCACTCGGCGGTGATGATCTGCCTCTACTTCGCGCTCTACGCCCAGGTTTCAGCGGAGAGCATCAACGGCTGGACCTTCCGGGAGATCGTGCACTACATGATCCTCTCCGCAGCCATTCAGAAGGTGCTCTTCCACCACCGCCTGCTGGACGTGGACGACCAGATCTTCACGGGCCACCTGACCAAGTTCCTGGTGATGCCCTTTCGCTTCTTCACCCTGCCCCTGGGGCGTTTTGTTCAGCACACCCTGCTGCAACTGGTGGTGGCCGGTCTCTGCTACGCCGTCGGGTTGTGGCTGGTGCCCGAGTGGTGGCCGGTGCCGGTCTCCGCGGGCGCCGCCGCCCAGGCCCTGGTGCTGGTCATCCTGGGCAGCGTCTGCTTCCTTTTGACCTACTACTGCCTGGCGCTGCTGGCCTTCTGGCTCGATGTGGTCTGGTCCGTGGCGGTCATGTTCATGTTCATGGCCAACTTCGTCGCCGGGCGCATGATTCCAGTCTCCCAGATGCCAGAGGCCTTCGGAGCGGTCTTCCGCTGGGCCTTTCCATACTGGGCCCTGTCCGCGCCCATCGAACTCTGCCTGGGGCGCAGCGGGCCGGGCTTCTTTGTGGAGGGGCTGAGTATTCTGCTGCCGACCATGCTCCTGTTGGAGCTCGCCCGGCGCTGCCTGTGGAGCCGGGGGCGGCGGCGTTATGTGGGAGTGGGAATGTGAGGGGCCCGGACCGGGATCCGCTGCTCTGCCTTGTCCGGCACCGCCTGGGCATCCTGCGCCAGTTTCTGCGCGTGGGCCTGGTGCGCAAGTCCCAGTTCCGCATCGACTTCCTGGCCCAGGTTCTCATGGATCTGTGTTTCTACGGCGTGCATATTCTGACCTTCGAGCTGTTATTCGGCCTGGGTGAAGGCTTCTCGATTGCCGGCTGGGAGCGCGCGGATGTGCGCGTCTTCCTGGGCTTCATCTTTGTCAGCGACGCCTTCATGATGAGCTGGCTCTCCCAGGCCTGGCACCTCCCCGAGGACATCAAGAACGGCAACCTGGATCCGGTTCGCCTGCGCCCGGCTCCGTCCATTCTGGTCTACTTCTTCCAGCGCTTCAGCCCCGAGGGGGCCGTCAACTTCCTCTGCGCCCTGTCATACCTGGCCTTCGGCGTAGCCACTTCCGAAGCCCTCGCGCCGCGCCTGCTATGGGCCCTGCCCCTGGGCTTCTGTCTGGCCCTCTGGGCCCAACTGGTGGTCAGCGTTGGCCTGGGCACGCTGGAGTTTCTGCTGATCAACTCGGACCTCAGCCGTTTCTTCGTGGATATCGCGCACACGGCTTCCGGCAAGCCCCTGGATATCTACGCGCGCCGCGTGCGCCAGTTCATGATACTGATCCTGCCCGTGGGCGCCCTGGCCCATGTGCCGGCCACCATTGTCCTGGGACGAGTCTCCGATCTGTCAGCCATCGGCCAGAGCGTCTGGCTGATACTACTGGGGCTGGCGGTCTTCGCCCTCTTCCGGCGCAGCTTCAAGCGCTACGAGTCCGCCCTCTCCTGACAGGAGACTGAGCAGACGACCGTGCAGCGGAGCGCGCAGCTCCGGCAGGTCCATCAGGGCCAACTCGGCACCGGACTCGGGGATGGACAAGATGGCGCGCACGTCGTCTGGATTCCCACCGCCGCTCAGGCAGCGGGCCAGGGTGCGGGCCAAGGTGTCGAGGATGAAGTCCGGGTACATGCGCGCGATCTCGCGTAGCTCGGCGGGGCCCAGCTCGCGCGCCGCCGCCCGTCGCCAGGTCTCGCGCTCGCAGTCCAAAGCGGCCAGCTCGAGCAGGGCCGCGCGCCGCAGATCACCCGCCTGTGCTGCCAGGTCGCCGCTGCACAGGCCGTGCAGGCCCTCCAGGCCGACGCGCTCGGCGATACGCGAAACCAGCAGAAAGCTCAGGCCGTAGAACTCTCGCTTGCGCCAGGGTCCCAGGCTGCTGGATGAGAGGCCAGCGTGGGTTTCAAAGACCTCCATAGGATCCGTGGTCCGGGGCTGGCCGTTGCTGAGTTGGATGCTTGCGGTGTAGGAGGCCTCGAAGCCCAGGGGGTGGGCGCTGGCGGGCACGGTGACCGTCAAGGACAGATCCAGTCCGCCACAGGCGAAGGCTGCCCCGCTGAGACGCCCGGCCCTCAGCCGCGGGGCGCTCTCCGGGCACAGGCGCGTGGAGATCAAGTCGCACAGGCCTTCTTCCAAGGAACCGGGCAGGTCTTCCCAACTCTCGTCCAGGCTGGCGTGGACCAACTCGTGGGCCAGCGTGCGCTTCAGGTCATCGGCATCCGCCCGCAGGTGGATGCGGCCCTGGCGCCCGGCCCACAGACCTTCGGCGTCCGCGTGCAGGCCGCCGGGGAAGGTGTACAGGCGGGGTTCCGGCTGGACCCAGACCTCGGTGGATCTCGAGACACTATGGGGCAGCGCACCCAGGACGGCGGGCTTGAGTTCGCTCAGCAGGGCGGCTACCTCCGCAGCTCGCAGGCGCGTATCCGCACGCACCACGCCGGCGGGGGAGCTGACGCGTTGAGCCGGTGGTGCTGCCAGGCAAGCGTGGAGCCCCGCCGCCAGGGCTACTATCAGCAGCAGCTGGCCGGGGCGCAGGAGGGATGGGGTGCGCATGGGTGGAGGATCACCCAAAGACTACCCCGGAATGTGGCCCCCGGTCGGTCTGTTTGACGCTGCTTGCGCCGCGTCTACTCCGGAGGAGCGAACTCGGTACAGTGGACGCAGCTGCAGTCGGGGGTGAACCAATCACCGACCCCGGCGCCCTCTTCCATGCCCGCATAGCCCAGGTCAGCCAGGCGGGCAATGGTCTCCGGATCCGCATTGCCGCTGGTACTCCAGCCTTCGGCCGGGGCCTGGGCCAACCAGTGAACAAGAAGGGCGCGCATGCGGATCGCCCGTTCTCGGTGAGCCCGCGCCAGGTTTTCCAGGCAGCCGGGATCCTGGCGCAGGTTGTAGAGCTCCACGCTGTGGCCTTCCCGCTTCTCCAGGACCTGCTTCTGGTGATGGTCCTTCAGGTGCATGATCAGGTGCCAGCCGTCCAGGTTGACGGAGGCTGACAGAGCCGCGGATGAGAGGCCGAAGCGCGCATCGGCGGAGGCTGTCCCGTCCAGATTGTCGCGCAGGTCGTGTCCCGGAAACTCGCTCCCCTCAAGGCCGCAGAGGTTGAGCAGAGTGCGCCCCAAATCGATCTGGCGCACGGGGGCGGAGCTCGTCGTACCCCGCGGTCCAGCGGGCCAGGCCATGATCAAGGGCACATGGATGGTGTCGGGGTAGAGCTCCGCATGGTCGTAGTAGACACCGTGCTGGCCAAAGGACTCGCCGTGGTCGGCGGTGAAGACAATCAGGGCGTCGCCGAAGCGTTCATGGGCCAGCAGGGCTCCCAGCTGGTCATCGAGGAAGTCCACTTCGGCTCGGTATTGGGCCTGGGGGAAGGCGGGGTCGCGCAGGCCAGCCAGGGGTGTGTCGCTGACTAGCAGGGGGGGGAAGGGCGGCTCGGGAAGCTGTGGGGAGAAGGGGTCCTTGTCCTGTTCGTAATAGCGACGGTCGTAACCTTCCGGCGGTGTGTAGGGCGTGTGCACATCGAATAGGTGCAGCCAGATGAAGAGCGGCAGGCCGGCGCTTTCGTCCAGCCACTTGCTGGTGATGTGCGTAGTGATCTGTGCGCCACGCTGGTGTGCGGCAGGGGAGTTCATGCGGTCAAACCCCTGGCCCAGGCCGCTCTCCTCCTCAACCAGGTGGCGGGCGCTGATGCTGGCGTAGGTGGCGTAGCCCGCCTGGCGGAAGGCCTCGGCCAGCGTCGGCGCGGACTGGGCCAGGGGGTGGTGGTTGTCGACCACGCGCGTGTCCCGCGGGTGCGTGGCGGTCATCAGGGCGATGTGCGAGGGGTTGGTCACATTGGTCGCTGTCAGGCAGTCCGTGAATCGCACGCCCCGGGCCGCCAGGGCATCGAGGGCCGGTGTCTTGACGAGGTTCGTTCCGGCCACGCCCAGGTGATCGGCCCGGTGGGTGTCGGAGGTGATCAGCAACACCGTGGGAGCCTCGGCTCCGGGTATGTAGACGACCGGTTCAGCCACGGCGCACAGGCCCAGGTCCTTGCGGCGAACCTCCAGGGAGAAGCGCACGGTGATTTCCCCTTCGCCCAGGCCGTCCAGGGCGATATCGGCCGCATGCCACTTGCTGCGGGTGCTGATTCCGTCCTCAAGGGTGTAGGACTCCGTGAGCTCCGAGCCATCTTCGTCCGTGACCGTGAGGCGCAGCGTGGGCGCCTGGCGCGGCATGCGCAGGGCTTCGACGCTGCCGTATGAGAAGCGCAGGCGACTACCCGGGAGCAGCGTGGCGTGGCCCGCCAGGGACGCGCGGTTGGTCAGCCCCCAGCCCCGGCGCAGGTCGAAATTGATGTCCACCAGCCCCGGCTCGCCGCCCGGGGCGGGCAGGTAGGATTCGAGGGGGCGCCGCAGGAGGTCCAGGCTCTGGATTACGCTGCGCGTGCTTTGGACGCTGACCAGGATGCGGATTTCATCCACAGACCTCACCTGGCGGCGCAGCTCCGGCACTTCAAAGATGAACAACTGGGGGGAACGAGACGATGAGGTCTGCTGGCCGCGGGTGCCGAGGACCGCCTTGCCCTTGCGCAGGAACTGCAGGCGAACCACCACTGATTCGACGAAGATGCCGCGTAGGGCGATCTGGTTGAAGGCCTGGGTATCAAAGGGACCGGGGATGGAGACCACCTTTTCGCCCTCGCCGCGCAGCATCAGGCCGGCTTCTGTCTTGTGGTCGGCGGTGGTGGAGGCCGGCACGAAGACGGCTCCGAGAGGGGCTTGGACACTCCAGGGAGTGATCTCCGGAGGCGGGACCAGGTGCTGCTCCAGGGTAGTCTCACCCGGGGCCTGTGCCTGTCCGTGGGCGTCGGCCTCGAGCGCCAGGCGCTGGAAGTTGCCGATCCCCCCTTGCAGAACCAAGGGATCGTCGCCGCAGGCTGTCAGCGCCCCGAGTGTCCCCAGGGTCCCGAGGACCAAGGTGACCAGGTGCTGGAGGGCTGCGGCCCGCTGGGGGCGGGGGTGGCGTTGGCTGGGGTGGGGCATGGGGTGGGGGGCTGAGCAGGTGTTCTCCAGGGCCAGCCCCGGGAGGAGCAAGGCCCCTTCGGGCGCCCCGCCCGCGAGAGCTTGCGGTTCAGGGAGTCGATGACTCCGAGAGTCTACGATTGCGGCAGTCTACGACTCACTCCTCAAAGCGCCCACACCAATTGCACTCACAGTCCCCTTCAAACCAGACCCGGCCGCCGCTGGACGGCGAATCCATGGCATACCCCAGGGCGGCCAGCTGGGCCAGGGCCTCGGCGTCCTCGGATCCCCTGCGGGCCCAGGAGGTGCCGCTGGTGTCCGCCAACCAGGCGATGACCAACCGGCGCAGGGCAGCGGCCCGGGCGCCCTCCGCGGTCACCCGGTCCTCCTGGCAGCGCGGGTCACCGGCGATGTTGAAGAGTTCCACCTGGTGCTCTTCCCGAGGGGTGAGCATGTGGTGGTTGTGGCGGCGCAGGTGCAGGATCAGCAGCCAGTCCCCCAAGGTTACGGAGGCGCTGTTGCCGTTGGCGGAGAGGGAGAAGCGCGGTTCCGCCGGTCGCGAACCGTCGAGGGCGGTCAGCAGGCTCTGTCCGGGGAACTCCTCGGCGGTCAGGCCCGCCAGGTCCAGCAGGGTGCGGCCGAGGTCGATGGACTCCACGGGCAACTCAACTGTGGCGCCGCCCGGACCTTGCGGCCAGGCGAGCAGTAGGGGCACGCGGAGGTTCGCGGGGTAGAGCCCGGTGTGGGAGAACCAGACGCCTCCGGAACCGAAGCTCTCCCCGTGGTCGGCGGTGAAGACCACGATGCCGTCTTGAAAACGCGGGCGCTTGAGCAGGCGCCCGAGCTCTTTGTCCATGTAATCCACCTCGCCCCGGTACTGGGCCACGGGGTAGTCGACATCTCGCAGCCCCTTCAGATTCTCACCCAACCAGCGTTGGTCGATGCCGGCGGGTTCCGGCAGAGAGGGGTCGAAGGGGTCCTTGTCTTCGGGGTAGTAGCGCCGATCGAATTCTCCGGGGGGCGTGTAGGGGGCGTGCACATCGAACAGGTGCAGCCAGACGAAGAGCGGCCGTCCGCGGGCGCTCGGCAGCCAGGCCTCCAGGTGGTCCAGGGACACCTCCGCATCCCAAGTCGTACGGGTTGGCGCGGCAATGCGATCGAAACCCTGGCCGAGGCCCGTGCCCAGGGGGCCCAGGTGGCGCACACTTGCCACGGCGAAGGTGACGAATCCGTTTTCGCGAAAACGTTCCGCCAGGGTCAGCGCCTCCTCGGCCAGGTGCCCGGTGTTTGAGATGATGCCTGTGTCCCGGGGCGAGGTGCCGGTCATCAGCGTCACATGCGATGGTGAAGTGACATTGGTGGCGGTGTAGCAGTCGGTGAAGCGCACTCCTCGGGCGGCGAGGGCATCGAGGTTGGGCGTGTTCACCTCATGGGCAGATCCCTCCACCCCCAGAGCATCCTGGCGGTGGGTGTCGGAGGTGATCAGCAAGACGGTGCGGGCGTCCGTGCCCGGCCTTGAAAGCAGCGGGGGGGTGACCACGCAGGCACCGGTCTCGGTGCCGCGCACGGTCAGCTCAATGCCTATGGTTACGCTGGGGCCGGAGAGGCCGGACAGGTCGAGTTCCAGGGGGTACCAGATCTCGTCCCCTGATACGCGATCCCCCAGGTTGATTGAGTCCTTCACCTGGCGCCGTCCGGAGTCCGTGGCGGTCACCGTTACGCGTGGTTTCTGGCCGCCGACGCGCAGGTCTTGCGGCTGCATGATTGCCATGGTCAGGGCGCAGTAGCCGGTTTCGGTGGGCAGGGGCGCGGTGGCGGTGAGGGGGCGCACCGAGGTCAGGCCGATGGCGCGGCGCGCCTCTTCGGCGGTGTTCACGAGTTCGCCCTCCATGTCCGGCAGCAGCTTGTGCAGGGGCATCGAGAGCAGGTCGGCATTGTGGAAGAGGTAGCCCTTGCTGCCTGACTCCATGGAGACCTCCAGGTGCGTAACGGGGCCCTCCCGCCGCCTCAGGGAGGGCACATCAAAGATGGCGAGCTGGGGATCCGGGCTGCCGGGGAGCAGAATGGCCGGGGTGCCCAGGAGGCGGTCCCTGCCGTTCTTGAAGATCAGCCGCAGGCGGTCGCGGCGACGAGCGGTGAGGGATACCACCACGCGGTTGAAACTCCCCACGTCCAGCTCGTCGCTGATTACCCAGGGACGGTTGCGATGCGTCGGGGAGGCGGAGTAGCGCTTGATGCGCTGGCCCTTGTCGTCATCCGGGGTAGCGCCATCCGGCTGCAGGGCGAGGCGGTGGTGAAATGGCTTCCCCTGAGTCAGGGGGGCCATGTCAGCGCCGCAGCTCGCTGCTAGCAGCAAGCCCGTGAGGACCAGGAATGCCGGGGAGGGCGGCGTGGTGAGGCTCGGGGTGGGCATCAGGGAGGAGGTGTCCGGTCAGCGTCTGGGCCTCACCGAGACTACAATCTCTCGGGCGGCGATGCCTATTGTCTGAAGCCCGAACACCAGGAGCACTCGCATTCGCCGTCGAACCAGTTCGTAGTGCTCTCCTGCTCCTCTGTGTATCCGAGGCCGGCCAGATTCTCCAAGTGGGCCGTGGGCAGAATATCGATTTCCGTGGCCCAGCCAGCGCTGCGGGGGGCCTGCAGCCAGTCGATGAGCAGCTTTCGCAGGGCTCGAGCCCGCTCGGGGTCGCTCTCGACCAGGTCCACAGCGCAAACGGGGTCAACGGTCAGGTGGTAGAGCTCTACCCGGTGGCGGGGCAGGCGGGGCAGATCCGCGTGCAGGGTGTGCTCCATGAGGTGCAGCACCAGGAAATAGCCGTTCAGGGCCACGGAGGCGGACGTGGCGTTGGCGGAGAGGGCAAAGCGGGGGCTTGGGGGGCCAGCTTGGCCCGGGTCGCCGGGGGCCGGGAGGAGGCTCTCGCCCGGGAAGGGGACCTGGGTGAGGCCCGCCAGGTCCAAGAGGGTGCGGCCCAGGTCCTGCTGGAGCAGGGGAACGGAGCGCTGCTGGCCCACGGGCACGCCCGGTCCGGCCAGGATCAGAGGCACCGCCAGGGTGTCCGGGTAGAGCTCCCGGTGGTCCCAGAAGACATCGTGGGCTCCCAGTGATTCCCCGTGGTCGGCGGTGAAGGCCAGGTGGCCGGCGGCCACCCGGGGGCGGGCCAGGAGCTCTCCCACGAGACCGTCCAAGTAGGTGATTTCGGCCCGGTAGCGGGCATCCAAGTGGGATACGTCGCGGATCTCCCGATCCCAGGAGGGCCGCTGGTGGGAGGGTGGCTCCTCCAGGTCCGGAGAGTAGGGGTCGCGGTCAGCCGGATAGTAGGCCGCCAGGGCCTCGGCCGGGACCTCGTAGGGGGCGTGGGCGTCGAAGAGGTGCAGCCAAAGGAACAGGGGCTGTCCGGCACTTTCCTCCCACCACCCGTCGCAGGCGGCCAGGGTCCGGGCCCCGTCACGATGCGCTTCGAGGGGGAAGGAGACGCGGTCGAAACCCTGGCCCAGGCCGCTGTACTGCGGGGCCAGGTGCGTGGTGCTGACGGCCATGGCGGTGGTATAGCCGGCGGAGCGGAAGGCCTCGGCCAGGGTGGGGGCGGCGGCGGCCAGGGAGGTTGTGTTGTCAATGATGCCCGTGTCCCGGGGGTGCGTGCCGGTCAGGAGGGCCACATGGGAGGGGTTGGTGACATTGGTAGAGGCGTAACAGTCCTCAAAGAAAAGTCCGCGGCGGGCCAGGGCGTCGAGCTGGGGCGTTGAGACCTGCACGCCACCGCCCGCCAGGCCCAGGTGGTCCGCCCGGTGCGTATCGGAAGTGATCAGCACGACCGTGGGTGGGTTGGGGCGCGGGCGGATCAGGTTGGGCGGTGTGAGGGCGCAGGCCTCGGGTCCCGCGGGGCTGTCTGGGGTGGGATCCAGGTCAAAGGTATAGGTGAAGCCCAGCTCCGCCAGGGCGCCGTTGATGGGGATCTCGTGGGCGGTCCAGGGGTGGCCGCTGGTCAGGGGGAACTCCAAATCCAAGTGGGTTCCGGGCGCCGCTTCCGTGGCGGGGCCGGTGGTTGGTCCATCGGCCGTCAGGCTCAACCGCAGCAGCGTCGTGCCGGGGGCGCTGGAAACTTCCCGGGGCACGGCCCAGGAAAAGGAGAAGTGCGCACCCTCGCTGGCCGGTGCTCGGCCCGTGAGCGTGCCTTCCGGACCGAGGCCGAGGGCGGGGCGGCTCTCGCCGGCCACAACCACGGGGCCCGGGCCCGCGTCAGGTTGGGGCAGCCAACCCTCCGGCGGCTGGTGCTCCAGCTCCACGGCCACCAGGGCCAGGTGACCGGGGCCGATGACGCGCACCAGGAGGTCGTCAAAGGGCTCCGTCAGGCCGTGCAGCATGGCCATGGGGAAGGCGAGCTCGCGCAGGGTTGCGCTGGCTTCCACCTGCAGCTCATCCGAGGCCAGGACCGGCTGGCCATCCCGGCGCAGGATCAGGCGCAACTGCACGCTTTGGCCGCTCAGAATCGTGAGCGTGATGCGATCGAAGGTCGCCGGGTCGAAGGGGCCGGGGACCTTGAGCATGCGCGTGCCCGGGCCGTAGGCGTAGAGGGCCAGGGGCAGGTCGGGAGCAACTGTTTCCGGGACCGTCAGGATCTGATGGAAGCGCGCCTGGGCATCCCAGCCAGAGTCTTCTCGCGTGGGCGTCAGGCGTGTGGTGCGGGCCAGGTCGCGCCAGTGTCCGCGGGCCTCCAGGCGCAGGCGCAGAAAATCGGGATTGGTCTCCGGGCCAGGAGCCGGAGCTGGAGCCTGGCCTCCGCAGCCGCCGGCGGCAAATGCGCCAGCAATGATCATGAGCGCCTGCAGGAGCAGGGGCAGCCCCGCCGGCTTCGTTCTCAACGGAAAGGCGTGCATCGATCGCAGGCGCATTCTTCGTCAATCCACTCTTTCCCGTCCGGGTTGCCCTCATCTCCCGCGTAGCCGAGGGCCTTCAGCTGATTGAGCGCCGCCAGGTCCTGGAAGCTGCGTGAAACAGTCCAGTCCTTGCGCTTGCCCGCCGCCAGCCAGGCCACCAGCATGCGTCGCAGGTGCCGCGCACGCTCCAGCTCCTGGGTGCCGAGGTCCCGCAAGCAGCGCGGGTCCGTGGCCAGGTCATACAGTTCGAGTGTGTGCCTTGGGATCGGGTCGAGCTCCGGGTTTGAGCGATGTTCGGTCAGGTGCAGCGAGAGGAACCAGTTGTCATGAAGCACGGCGGCGGAGCTGCCGTTGGCCGAGAGGGCGAAGCGCGGCTTGGGCAGCGGCTCCGCCAGCAGGTTGGACCCCGGAAAGGCCGCTGTCTCAAGGCCGCAAAGGTCCAGCAACGTGCGTCCCAGGTCTATGTTACGCACGGGATCAGAGCGCCGCAGGCCCCCGTGGGACTGGGCCACTTCCGGGCCAGCCAGGACCAGGGGAACGTGTAGCGTATTCGGGTAGAGCTCCCTGTGATCCCAGTAGACATCGTGTGTGTCCAAGGACTCTCCGTGGTCGGCCGTGAAGGCCACCAGGGCTTCCGAGAAGCGTGGGCGTGTCAAGAGGCCGCGCAGGCCAGCGTCCATATAGGAGATCTCGGAGCGGTAGAGCGCTTCGAGGTAGGTGAGGTCGCGCACTTCGCGATCCCAATGGGGCGTCACGACCAGGGAGAGACGTTCGCTGGCGGGATCGTAGGGATTCTTGTCTTCCGCGTAGTAGCGGCGCTTCCATTCGGGAGGCGGGTCGTAGGGGGCGTGCACATCGAAGAGGTGCAGCCATAGAAACAAGGGCTGGCCTGCTGCTTCCGGCAGCCAGCGCACCACATCGGCAATCGTTTCGGATGAATCTCGCTGCAACTCGCTCGGGGCCGCCAGGCGTTCGAAGCCCTGGCCGAGACCGCTGCGGTCATGATTCAGGTGCACCGCGCTGACAGATGCCCAGGTGGCGTAGCCCGCAGCGCGGAAAGCCTCGGCCAGGGTGGGAGCCACTTGGGCGAGGGGCGTGTCGTTGCCAATCACGCCGGTCTCCAGCGGGTGCGTGCCGGTCATCAGGGCCACGTGCGATGGATTGGTCACGTTGGTGCTCGAGACACAATCCTCGAAGACCAGGCCGGCCGTGGCCAAATCGTCCAGGAAGGGCGTGCGCACATCCACGCCCGAGTTGGCAAAGCCCACGTAGTCCGCCCGGTGCGTGTCCGAAGTGATCAGCAAGACCGTCGGTGCTGTCTTGCCCAACTGCTGCAGGGCGACCTCTCCCAGCACGCAGATGGCCTCAGCCCCGCCCTCCGTTGCGGACAAGGCGAAGCTGGCCGTCATGGACCCCCCGGCGCTTGGCAGGTCCACGACGACTGAGGTCCAGGCTTGTGGGGCCTGCGAACTCAAGTTGAACTCGCGTATTGTCTCCGCGTGGTCTGGCCCCGTGAGCGTCACCAATAGGCGCGTATCTGCCTGGCCATGGCGTATGGCCGGCGGAATGCAGTAGGCAAAGGAAATGCGTCCATGGCGTGGGGCGTCGAAGGCTGTGCGCAGGGGACGGGCGCTGGAAAGTCCAACGCCGTGGCGGGCTTCGAGGCCGATGCTCACAAGGTCGCCGCCCGCCGCGGCGTCGGGAACCCAGGCCAGCCAGGGGCGCTTTATCAGGCGCACGGAAACCAAGCCGGCGAGCTTGGAGCGACCGGCGAAGAGGACGGAGATGGAAGTGAATGGCTCGCTCTCGCCGCCGGTGCCGGGCAAGTCGAAGAGGATCGTTTGCGGGTGGCGCTCGCCGCGTATGCGGCGCCCCGGTGTCTTGAGGATCAGCTTGCCCCGGCGTCGCAGCTGAACCAGGAAGTCCTCCTTCTGGGGGCACCAAACCGTCACGGCCACCTGGTTGAACTCACCTGGATCAAAGGTGCCTGGAATGTCCACTCTCATGGACTTGTCGCTCTCCAACTTGAGCACGCGCAGGGCCTCCTGTCCGCGTCTGGCGGGGACCTCGATCACGGCGGAGCGCTCAGCGCGCACAATCCAGGGGGAGACGCCCTCGGGCACCGGGAGCGCCCGCGTCTCGGTGGAGGCGAGCTTCAGCGAAGCTCCCGGGAGGGGCTCGAGTGTCAGGGCCTGGTGCAGGCCTGGGCCGGCCTGGCGCCTGGTGGTGTCGGGAGCACTGTCGCCCTGTCCGCAGCCCGGCAGGGCCAGGAGGAGGCCCAGGGCCAGGATCTTTGAGATGGGCGTGAGGGGCATGGGACCGGGCGGAGGCGGCGAAGGGCCGAGCATAGCTGGGGCTGATGCGCGTCAGAAGGCCCTTCGGCAGGTGATCTTCGCACCTGTAACTGTAAAGTAGGGGAGTGGGTGCGTGCCAGGCACGCCCCCACTCCCCTGCTTGCCCGGTCGTCTCCGTCAGCGCGTCTTGCTCAGCTCGCGGAGTTCACCACGTTCCTCGTCGAAGAGCCACAGGCGCGGGCTGTCAGCATCCGTGGGGGCCCCAAGGGAATCGGCCTCAGGGATCTGCTGCAGGTACTCGTCCCAGTCGGCTGCGAGCAGCTTGGCGCTCTGGCCGCTGGCGCCGGATGCGCCGGGAGATTCGGAGGCTTGGGCCAGGGCACCGACGGCGCTGGGCGGACCACCGCCAGTGTCGGCTGCCGGTCCGTAGTTGAACGGCAGGCAATCCACGCGCAGGCTGTATCTGGAATCGCCGGAGTAGGAACTGACCACAAGGTGGAAGGGGCGACCGGGCTCGAGGACCAGGAAGCTGCCGAACTCCGGGTTGTAGGGGCTGTCGAAGATGGCCGTGAAGGAGCCAGTCCAGGGGTCATAGAGACCCAGGTCCAGGTCCGCGAAGGCGGAGTCAGCGTCCAGGGTGAACTGAACTGTGCAGAGGTCGGCCGGGGTGAAGGCGAAGCCATCGAAAACATCGATGCAGCAGTCGTCAACGGAGCCGCGAATGTGCATGGACTCGCCCACATACAAGGTGCCCATGTTGTCCGGGCAGCATGCCAGGCCATTGGGTTCGTCCTCGTAGATGGCTCCGGACCAGGGGACGCTGTAGCCCTGGCAACCGGAGAGGGCCAGGGTGAGCATGACGGTTCCCGACAGGATCAGGACAAGGGGCAGGCGTGGGGCGCGGGGTGTGGGTTTCTGCATGGTGGGCCTCGTGGGGGTTGCCCTAGAAGGAGCAACCGGCGTGCCCGGGGAAGAAGCGTGGCTGGTCCGGCACGGGCGCTCCAGGGTGGCGTGCAGCCCCCCCAGGCAGCGGCGCGTCCCCATTCGTGGTCAGGAGTGACCACCGGAGAGATGAATGTGCCGGATGTGATCAGGCACGGGGACCACATCTTCGGGCAGCCGCCCGAGCACCGGTCGGACAGCTCTCGGCTCAGGCGCCAACGGAAGCGCCTAGGCGCTCCCGGGCGCGGCCCAGTACGGCTTCGACTGAGAGATCCGTCATGCAAGGATGGCCGGGAACCGAACAGCGCCGCTTGCGACAGGGGGCGCAGCCAGCGGCCGGGGGCGCAGCTTGGACCACGCCAGGGGCCTGGCCCCAGGGGCCCGTGCGCGCCGGATCAGATGAGCCGAAGAGGGCCACCACCGGTGTGCCCAGGGCCACGGCCATGTGCAGGGGGCCGGTGTCACCTCCTATAAAGAGGTCCGCTCCGGCGAGCAGGCCGCCGGTTTGCTTGAGGCTGAGGCAGCCCACGCGATCCTCCAGGGGGACCGCGGCCAGGGCGCTGACCTCCCTTGCCGTGGGGCGCTCCTGGGGACCACCGCTGAGTTCGATGTGGGCCTTCAGGTCTGCGTGCAGGGCGGCACAGAGCCTCGCCCAAGATGCGGCGGGCCACCGGTTGGCTTCCTTAGAGGCCCCCAGGCTGACAACCACTGTGGGGCCGTCGGTGCTGCCGATACCTCTGCCAGTTGCCGGAGGCGGCTCCTCCACCGGCAGGTCCCAGGTGACCGGCGCCGGGGGCAAACCCAGGTGCTCGGCAAACTCCAGGTACTGGTCGAGGGTCGTGCCCGGGTGCGCGTTGGGCGCCAGTTTTTCGTTGGTGAACCAGGCGCTCTGCTCCTTGCAGCGTGCCCGGTCAAAACCCAGGCGGCGCGCGGCGCCGGAGAGGCGTGTTATCAGGCCGCTCTTGGTCAGGCGTTGGAGATCAATGGTCAGGTCGAACTCCCGGCTGCGCAGGGCACGCAGGAAGCGCCGCGTGCCACCCCGTGTGGAACGGTCCAGGACCAGGAACTCATCCACGGCCCGCTGGCCTCGCACCAGGGAGTGGGCCAGGGGGGCGATGGCCCAGGTAATGTGGGCCCGGGGCTGGGCGGCCCGCAGGCGGTTGACGAAGGGCAGGGAGTTGACCACATCGCCGATGGCGCCGAGCTTGACGATGAGGATGCGCTGGGCTTCGGACCTGTCCATGGGATGCGGGTCAGGGAGCCACGGTGAAGGCCACGGCGTCGGTCATGCCGATGCCCGTGCCGTCCGCGTGGAAGGGATCCCGGCACCAGAACTGGGCGTAGACGGTGTCGCCCGGCACCAGAGCCTGGGCTGCCATCAGGGACTGGTAAAAGGGGAAGGCGAAGGTGCCGTCGCAGGCCGGGGGAGGCGAGCCACCGGAGTTCATGGGTGGGGTGCGGACGAGGGGCGGGGCCACGCACAGGGTGCCGCCGGCGAAGGGGGCTTTTGCGGCGGCGAAGCCGAAGAAGAGGATGCCGTTCTGGCGCGAGATGAGTGCGGCGGCGTGGAGCTGAAAATCGTCGGTGCCGCTGAGCGTTGGAGTACCGGAGAAGCCCATGGTTGGCAAGCAGCCGAGGGAGTTGATCTTGGCCGTGCAGTAGATGTTCGGCGAGTTGTCCGGCAGGTAGACGGGAAAGCCGTGGTACTCCTGCAGGGCGAAGAGGTGGGCTTCGGCGGCCAGCTGGCGCTCCGCGGGAGAGATCAAATAGGTGATGTCCACGGGGCTGGTGATGAAACCCAGTTCGCTGAGCGTGGCGGGCATCCAGGTCTCGCGCAGGACATAGAAGTTCGCGGTTTTCGAGCCGCGGTCCGGCAGGGGCCAGGCGTCGGTCATGCGCGTCTGGATGCGGTCGCGCAGGGCGGCGGAGTTGGTGCCCTCCTGATAGGAGAAGGTCTCGATCCCCGTGGCGGCGGAGGAGGTGAAGGCGTTGGCGTGCAGGGAGACGAAGGTGTCCGCGGGCCAGGCGTTGGCGGCGGCCACGCGATTGTAGAGGGAGACGTAGCTGTCGTCGGCGCGGGTCAGCATGACCTCCCAGTAACCGCCACCGGTTGTGTCCGCCGTGTCCGCTGCGAGCAGTTGCGCCAGGCGCAGACTCACATCCAGGACGATTTCCTTCTCCTGATAGCCAAAGCCCGAAGCTCCCGGGTCCGCGCCGCCGTGGCCCGGATCGATACAGATGCGCGGGGCGCCGCCGGGGGGGCGGGGAGCCGCAGCGGGCTGTGGGGGGGCGGGGACCAGCGGAATGGTGCAGCAAGCCGGTGGGCCCTGGCAGTTTTGCGGTGAGGGCGCCTGGGCTGGGGACGGCGGGGCGAGGAACAGGACACCGCAGATGGCTGCCAGGGTCTGGACATGCGTCCCCTGGTGCGATGCCGAAGCGGAGTGCCGGCCGCTACTGGATCCCTTTTCCGGGTCAGCAATCCGGCTGGGGTTGGCTCTGTTTTCCTGCATGGGGTTCTGCGCGGACCTCGTGTCTACACGCCGGGCCAGCTCTCTGGCATCATACACGGCGACGCCGGTTGCGCGTCCTGTTCCCATGACGCTCACCCGCCGCCAGACCGAAACCCGCCCCGGGGCGGTTCCCGGCGCCCCCCGGGTGCACCTCGTGACATTCGGCTGCCAGATGAACAAGTACGACTCCCTGCTCGTGGAGGAGCGCTTCGTGCGCCGGGGCTACGCCCTGACGGATGAACCCAGCCTGGCGGATGTGATCCTCTTCAACACCTGCTCCGTGCGGGATCACGCGGAGGAGCGCACCTTCTCCTGGCTCGGTGAACTGAAGCGGGCCCGGGAAAAGCGCCCGAACCTCGTCATCGGCGTCATGGGCTGCATGGCCCAACGGCTGGAAGAGGAGATCTTCCGGCGTGCCGGTCATGTGGACATCGTCTGTGGCACGCGGCGGTTTCAGGACCTGCCGGAACTCGTGGACGAGGTGCGTACGCGGCGCGCCGACGACGGGGGCTCGATCCCGTCAAAGGGCGGCGCCGGCGGGCGCCTGCTCGCCACGGAGACCGACGACGAGGTGCGTGTGGTGCGTTCCGGCGAGCGCTACAGCGGAGGGCGCTCTGGCTTCCTGGCGGTCATGCGTGGCTGTGACCTGGCCTGCACCTACTGCGTGGTGCCCGGTACGCGCGGCCCCGTGCGCAGCCGGCCCCTGGATGAGATCGTCGAGGAGGCGCGCTGGATGATCGATCAGGGTGCGCGCTCCATCACGCTGCTGGGCCAGACGGTCAACGCCTACGGCGAAGACATGCCGCGACCGGCGGGAGGGGAGCGGCGCGGTGGGGGACGCGGCGGGCGTCCGGGCCTGGCCGATGTGCTGCGGGCTCTACAGGAGCTCGACGGCCTGGCGCGCGTGCGCCTGATCACCCTGCATCCGGCCTACGCCACGCGTGAACTGGCGGCGGCCATGGCTGACTGTGACAAGGTCGAGCGCTTTCTGCCGTTACCCGTGCAGAGCGGTTCCGATGCGGTTCTCAAGCGCATGCGCCGGGGCTACAACCTGGACCTCTACCGGCGGCGGCTCGAGATCCTGCGCGATGCGATGCCTGGCTTGGTGCTCGGCACGGACTGGATCACCGGTTTTTGCGGTGAAACGGACGGGGATCATCGGGCCAGCCTGGCGTTCATGGAGGAGGCCGCCTTCGCGGTCAACTACATCTTCAAGTACGACCCGCGTTCCGGGACGCCGGCCTTTGACTCCCTGGCCGATGATGTGCCGGTGGATGTCAAAAAGGCCCGCCACCGTGAACTGCTGGACCTGGCCGAGAGCGTGCAACGCCGGTGCCTGGGTGCCAGACGCGGCGAACTACACGAGGTGCTCGTGGAACAGGTCAACGAACGGGACAGCAGCCTCATGAGCGGACGCACGGGCCAGGGCCTGCCGGTGACCTTCGCAGGCCCGGAGGAACTCCTCGGCAAGTTGGTCAACCTGCGCATCGAAGGCTCCAGCCCCTACGGTCTCTCGGGGAATCTCGTCACCGGAGCCGGGAGCGGGTAGCCCACTTATTCGTCGCCCATGTAGCCGAGGTGGCGCAGTTCCTCGAGTGTGCCAGAGTCAATCTCCGTCTCTTTCCCCACTGCACCCAGCTGCTTGCGCAGGGTCAGGTCCTGTCGCTTTTGGGCAGCGAGGATTCCAAGCAGTTCACGTGCCATGGCAGGTTCGCTACGCGCCAGATCAGTTTCCTCTTGCGGGTCGCTGGGCACGTGGTAGAGGCGTGCGGTCGATCCGTCGACAGCCTCTATGAGATGCCAGGGACCGCGCCGAATGGAGTAGGGGGATTGGCCTGCTTCGGCGTTACTCGGGTGGGCAGAATGGCCGAAGGCAATGCGCTCATCGGCTGCTCCGTTGATGAGGGGCATCAAGCTGGTGCCCTGCAGGGGATTCTCCGGGAGATCCGTGCCGGTGAGTTCGAGCAAGGTCGGCATGACATCTATCAGGCGCACCACGGAATCCACACGTTTTCCACGCGGGGCCGTGGGGCCCGGGAGGCGCACCATGAGCAGGGCGCGCAGCAGCGATTCGTGCAGGTTGCTGCCGTGCCCCATGGCGTTGTTGTCACCCAGTGACTCGCCGTGGTCGCTGACCAGGACCACGACGGTGTTTTCCCAGAGTCCCTTGCTCTTCAGGGATTCCCACAGGCGTGACAGTTGGGCGTCCATGTAGCGCAGCTCCGCATCGTAGAGATCGTTGACCCACTGCACGACCTCGGGAGATTGCACGGCCCATTCCTTGGTCAGGTACTCCCCGAATTCATCAGATCTCTCGATCAGGCCTTCTCGGTCAGCGATGGGGGGACAATCCTCGTAAGCGTGGTAGAAGGCGTCTAGGCGCAGCAGGCGGGCCCCCTGGCGGTCGAGTTCCCGTTTGTTGTTCCAGGCTTCGATAGTTTGGCAGACACGCGCGCGGTATTTCTCGTCGTTGTGCGTGGGGCGGAAGAACTCCAGGTCTTTCACCGGGGGACACAGGGGTGAATGCACCTCATAGGTGTGGAACAGCAGGAAGAAGGGGCGCTCCCCGCGCTTGGCCAGCCACTTGTCTGCCAAGCCGAGATTGGCTTCCAGGCGCGACGGCGCGCTCATGTTCGATGTGTAACCCACACTGTCACCGGCGTGCGCCGGGAAGATGTCAAAGCCGCGGCCGAGGCCAAAGGTGGCCTTGGCGTAGCCACCTTCGGTGAAAGCCGCCGTCGTGTAGCCACGGGCAGATAGGTTCTCGGCCAGCGTGGCTGCGTTCCTGTGGATGCGCCGGGGCCTTGGGAAGTCCTTCACCCCATGGACATCGGGGTAGAGGGAGGTGAGCAAGGAGGCCAGGGAGGGAGCCGTCCAGGGAGCCGCACTTTGGGCGTTCTCGAAGACAATGCTCTCCTCGGCCAGCTGATCGAGATGGGGGGATGTGTCGCGCTCGTAGCCATAGCACCCGAGGTGGTCCGGGCGCAGGGTGTCCAGCACGACCAGGACAACGCTGGGAGGAGGGGCGGCCTCGGTGGGGGTCGCGTCGCAGGCGGGAAGGGCGGCCAGGGGCAGCGACAGGAGCGCCAAATACAGTCTTGAGGCCATCAAGCCATTTTACCCGGGCACGGAAGGGAAGGTCCAGGAAGACGGGTTCCCGAATGACGGGAAGCGTGTAGGCTGAGATGGCAGGCTCTTTCCAGCGCCTGTCCGCCAGGCATCCGTATTCCCGTTCAAGCACCACGCCGTCAAGCCATGCCCTCATTGCCCCGGGATTCTCGCACTTCCAAGCGTTTCATCGCCGTCTTCGCCCTCGTCCTGTGCTGGTCCGCGCTGAGTTCGGCCCAGCGTCAGATGCCGCCCGGTATCAAGGACCTGCCGATCGGCATTGCGCCGGAGGAATGGGGACGCATGCACGAAATCGGCTCGACCTCCGAGGCCACGGCGGCCCCGACGGGCCCCGTGCGAGCGGCGGCCGAGTGGGATGAGACCCTGGGAGTCTTCTGCCTGTGGGACAACGCTGAGTTGATGGACGGACTGCAACAGGCCGGGGATGTGATCATCATCACCCAGAATTCTAGCTACTGGAACGGTTGGCTGAACAACAACGGCATACCCACGGGCAACTTCTCCTACCTGAACGCCCAGACCGACACCTGGTGGGTGCGTGACTACGGCCCCTGGTTTATCTGGGACGGCAACGGAGATTTCGGTCTGGTGAACAACATCTACAACCGGCCGCGGCCCCACGATGATGTGATTCCCCAGGCCATCGCCAGCGCCTACGGCATTCCATTTTACTCCATGGATATGGAGCACACCGGCGGAAACTACGCCGCCGACGGCTACGGGCGCGGCTTCTCCTCGCGCCTGGTCTACAAGGAGAACCCCACCATCTCCGAGGCCAGCATCCGCCAGACCTTTGTCGACTACCTGGGCATCGACGAGTACCTGACCCAGGAACTCGACTACGACATCGAGCACTTCGACACCTTCGGCAAGCCCGTGGCGCCGGACACGATCGTCTGGGGCGAGTTCCCGGAACACACCACGCCCTGGTTCTGGTCGGAGGCGGCCCTGCGCCACTACCAGTCCCTGCAGAGCCCCTACGGTTGGCCCTACAAGATCCACCGCCTGCCGCTCTGGGATCACAGCTGGTCCTGGACCGCCTATGTGAACTCATTCATCACCGGCGAACACATCCTGGTGCCCTCCTACAACTCGGGCCACGACAATGAGGCGCGCTCCATTTTTCAGGCAGCGGCGCCGGGCTACCAGATCGTTCTGGCGGACAACGACGGCACCTTTTGGGGCGATTCGATTCACTGCAGAACGCGCAACCTGCACCGGGGGAACGGCGTGCGCATCTATCCTGCGCCCCACTGGGAACAGGCGGCGGACAGCGCCTCCGGCTACGAGGTCGCGGCGGAGATCCTGACGGCGCCGGCCACCCAGGTTGCCGGGCGGCCGCAGCTGCGCTGGACCGTGACCGGCGGAGCGCCCTACACGAGCGAGAACATGCTGCCCACGGGCAACGCGAACGAGTACGCCGCGAGCATCCCCGCCTGGCCCGCGGGTACCACCATCAACTACTACATCGAGGCCAATGACCGCCTGGGCAACAGCCGCAGCAGCCCGCCGGTGGCCCCGGGAGCCCTCTTCACGATCGATGTCGTGAGCGACGGCAGCGCCCCCGCCGTGGACCACATAACGCTTCAAGGTTGCACGCTGGCGGATTGGCCGCCGGTAGTCGAGTGCATCGCCACGGATGACTGCGGCATCCCCGAGCTGACGCTCGAGTACAAGCTCGGCAACCAACTGCAAAGCCCACTGAGCATGGCGCGCGAGGATGGGACCTTCCGCTTCTCGGCCCAACTGGCCGGCAGCGTGCAGCTTGGCGATCGCATCTCCTACCGCATCGTGGCCGCCGATGCCGCCGGCAACGAGCGGCGCGTGCCGGCCTATGCCTGGGAGGTCTTCACCATCGACGAGACCAACCGTGTGCTGGTCATCGAGCTCGACGAGACACCCGGATCCGGCGTGCCCCTGGCCAGTCACTGCGCGGACTTCGGCCTCAGCGTGCAGTACACGGACGAGTGGCCGGCCAGCTTGGCGGACTTCGATGTGCTCATGATCTGCCTCGGGATGCAGCCGGGCAACGCATACCTGAACTCCTCCCAGGCCAACTCCCTGGCCAGCTTCCTGAACGCCGGCGGCGCCGCCTACATGGAGGGCGGCAACGCCTGGGCCCAGGACAGCGCGCGCACGATCTACAATCCCTACTTCGGCGTCAACTCGGCCTCCAGCGGCGGCCAGTTGACCCAGAACCTGGTGGGAGTTGTCGGGGAGGTCACCGAGGGCATGAACATCGCCTACGACGGTGAAAGGAAGAACTGCGATCACCTGACCGGTGCCGGAGGAACGGCGGATCTGTTGACCTCCGGGGGCAATGTGAAGATGCTCGCCAACAACGGTGGCAGCTTCCAGACCGTGGCCAGCTCCTTCCAGAGCGGAGATCTGGTGGAGGGCACAACGCCCAACCACGGCAAGCTGCTCACGGGCCAGATCCTCGACGCCCTGGGACAGGAAATCAGCCTGGTTGTCCACGAGAGTGCCGCGGCGGGGAATGTCTCAGTCGATCTCTACGGCCAGCCGGGCACGCCCTGGATCCTGGTCTACGCCGCCGGGCCGGGCTGGCTCAGGCGTGGGAACACGGGTGTGGTACACATCGACCGCGGCACGGCGGTGATCACCGCCAGCGGAATGTTCGCCGGGGACGGCCACGCGGCGGTCGACTACACGATCCCCGCCGACACCAACCTGACCGGCTTGGAGGTCTACTTCCAGGCCGCCGTGCGCAGTGGCAACCAGTTCATGATGACCAACCCGGACCGCATCGTTTTCGACTGAGCGGGGTTACCGGCCCTAGTCCCAGCGACGGTCCAGCGTCTACTCCGGGCGCCAGGTCAGTTCACTGCTCGGCGCAGGACCGTTTTCAAGGAACGCCAGGAACGCGGCCTGCAGCCAGCGCCCGGCGTCGCTGTCCAGGTTGAGGCTGGTGACCAGCAGCCGGCCTTGCCCCACGCGCGTCGTGAAGGCGTGGGCGTAGTGGTGTACGCGATCCGCGTCGTGGGTGTCCCAGCGGGCGACGATGGGGTCCACCTGTTCGCGCAGTTCCTCCAGGCGCAGCACCGGGATGTTCTCCAGGTCGAAGGCCAGGAGATCCTTGAGGAGCTGCGGCGGCACGTCGGCATGAATGGGGTGGGGCGGCACAAAGGGACCACCGGCGTCGAACCAGGGGCGGTGCATGGGGAAGCCGGCCCCGTCCTCGCCGACGGCCAATAGCGCCGCGCCGCCGGCCTCCAGGAAGGCCATGGTTGCCGCGTCCAGGGCGCCTATCTTGCGCGCCTGGCCGGTGCGCGAGGCTGGCCGGGGCAGGAGCCACAGGCGCCAGCTGTTCGCGCTGACGTGGCTGCCCATGAGGTGCGCTTCGAGCAGCGCCGGGCGCGGCCGCGTGACCGGAGTGCGCGGGATGACGACGGGGAAGGAGGCGCTGCTCTGCCCCGGGGCGAGTTCGATGTCCGCCTGCGTCAGCAGGGGAACACCGTCCAGGGAGATCACCAGGTCGGCACGCAGGTCACCGGAGCCGAAGTGGCGCACACGCACGCGCGTGGCGTCGCCGGGGCGGAAGGCGCGGCGGTCTTCGTCGTCGTCCAGCAGCAACATGGTGTCTGCCAGCCAGGAGAAGTCCTCCTGCTGCCACTTCGCTTCTCCCGCGTAGTCCACATAGCCCATGGGGGCCTTGGGAATGTCGCGCCAGACCGACGAGACGAATCCGGCCCGGGGCATGTCCAGGGCCAGGCGTTCGATCTGGTACTTGCGCAGGCGGTGGACATAGTCCAGGGAGTCCGGCCGCAGGTCCGCGACGCATTCGGGACCGAAACGACTTCTGGCCCAGGCGGCGAACTCGTCCATGCTTGCGCGGGCGGCGGGTGCGCGCCAGGCGGCGGTCTCTTCCAGGAGGCCGGCGGCGGCGACAGCCGGGCGCTGCCACCAGGTGTCGCCGGTAATCGCCTCGCCGAAAAGCAGGGGCTGGACCGGGCGCTCTTCCTCGCTGGAGTTGATGTGTTTGCGGAACTCCGCCAGGCGCGCGCGCCAGCGGCTGTTGTGACTGTAGGGGTGGTCGTCGTAAAAATCGTGGTGGTGGCTCCAGCCGATCCAGGAGCTGTCGTCGATCACCAGGGTCTGTGGGATGCGCTCATGGCAGGTGCGAAAGAGCTCGCCGAGCACCGCGGGGTCCGCGTGGTTCCGGCCGCTCTCGCAGGTCAGGCTGCGCAGGACGACGCTGACATGGCCGCCGTCGAGACGGAAGAACTCGGCGAACTCCGCGCGCAGTTCCTGAAGATGTTCCGCGTCCATTTGTGGATGCCAGGTGGGATACTCCTGCCAGACGAGCAGGCCCGCTTCGTCCGCCGCCGCGTAGAAGGAATCCGGCGGTACCCACAGGCAGACCTTGATCAGATTGAAGCCCCAGGACTTCAGCGTGGCGAACTGGGCCAGCCAGTCCTCCTTGCCCAGGTCCGGGGCGAACCTGGGCGGGCGATAGCCCCAGTCGAGCAGGCCGCGCACGGAAAGCGGCGCGCCGTTCAACAGGATCGTTTCGCCGTCGGCGGCGAAGGTACGCAGACCCACGACGCGTTCCAGGGAATCGAGGGCACGGCCGCTGGCCGGGTCCACCAGCTCCACCAGCAGGCGATAGAGGAAGGGGTCAGCCGGAGACCAGAGGCGGGGGGTCGGGATCGGCAGGGTGGCCTCCGTGCCGGGTACCTGGACCACGGCCACCAGTTCCTTCCCGACGTAGGCGCGCACGCGCGTGGCCAACGGGGAGTCGCCGGCCCCCAGGCGCGGGGCGTTGACACGCATGTGGCCCGCACCGCCGGGTGCCCCGGTGTCGCCATCGCCGACGATGGCCAGGGCGTGTTCGTCAAGGACTGGCCCGCGGGAGACGCACAGCCTGACAGCCTGCCACAGGCCGCCGAAGTGGGGTGCCAGGGTGGGCAGGAACCCCTGTGTATTGTGGCCGACCTTTTCATCCAGGCGCACTTCGACGAGATCCTCACCACTCCAGGTCAGGTGCTCGCTGAGGTCCGCAGTGAAGGGCGTCCAGGCCCCCAGGTGCCGGGCGACCTCCTGGCCGTTGATGAAAACCGTGGCTTCTGTCGCCGCGCCGGCGAAGGCCAGGCGCACGCGGGCGCCGCGCCAGGCCGGGTTCAAACCGAGTTCCATCCGGTACCAGCCCACGCCGTCGAAGGCGTTTCCGAGTTGCTCCTCGAAGGTGCCCGGTACCTGGGCCGGGGAAAAAGCGGCCACCGCCGGGCGCGTGCCGTCAGCCAGGGCCGGTGCCAGGCTCCAGCCACCGGTAAGGGGCAGGCACTTGTGAACATCCCCGCCGCCAGGCTCGGCCATGGCCGGGACGGACCAGGCCAGGAGTGCCCCCAGACAGAGGGCGGCCCGGGCAACTGCCCGGGCAGCCCGGTGGAGGCACGTGTGTTTGCTCAAGCGAAGAGGGTGTCGGAGAGGCGCGCGTGGTCTTCCGCCGCGGTGCGCAGGGCGTCGGTGTGTTCTGGCCTGGGGGACAGCGCTTCACCTTCCATGGGCAGCGCCGCTGCGAGTGTCCCGACCGGCGTGTCGGTGATCAAGGCTGCGGCGGAGAGGGCCGCGCCCAGGGCGGCGGTTTCCGTTTCCAGGGGGACGCGGACCGGCAGGCCGAAGAGGTCGGCGATGATGCTGCGCCAGAGCAGGTTCGCAGCGCCGCCGCCCACCAGGCGCAGCTCCCGCGCTTCGACGCCCATCCGCTCCAGGGCGCCCAGGCCCCGCCACAGGCAGAAGCTGGCGCCTTCCAGGGCTGCGCGGTAGAGCGGGCCCGGGGCCAGGGAAGCGGAGCGCAGACCGTGGATGACCGCGCTGGCCCCGGGCCAGTTGGGTGTGCGCTCGCCGGCCAGATAGGGCAGGAAGCGCAGCTCCCCGCAGCCGGCGGGTTCCTTCGCCGCCAGGAGCGTCAGCTCCCGGTGGTCCAGGCCGAAGGCGGAGCGCACCTCTTCCGTGACCGTGGTGCAGTTCATGGTGCAGACCAGGGGCAGGCCACCGCCGGTGGCGTCGCAGAAGGGAGCCACCTCGCCCGTGGGATCCATGAGCGGGGCGGCCGTGGGCGTGAAGAGCGTGCCACTGGTGCCCAGGCTGATCACCAGCACACCGGCGCCGCTTGCGTCGGCATCACTCGCACCGGTGCCGCTCGCACCGGCGCCGTTCGGCCCGGCACCGTTTGCCCGGGCGTCACTCGTGCGGGCCTCACTCGCCCCGGCGCCGCCCGCACCAGCCCCGATGGCGCTCAGCATATTGTCGCCGCTGCCGGCGGCCACCGGTACTTCACCCAAACCGAGTTGCCTGGCGAGTTCGGGGCGCAGGGTGCCGACCTGGGCGCCGGGCTCGATCAGAGGTGGCAGCAGGCTCTCGTCAAAGAAGGTGGACTGCCAGCGCCGCTGGCGTGCGTCGAAGTAGCCCGTGCCGCTGGCGTCGCCCCATTCGGCGGCGAGTTCACCGGTCAGGAACAGGTTGATGTAGTCATGGGGCAGGAGGATCGTCGCCACGCATGCGAAGAGCTCGGGTTCGTGGCGCTGGCTCCAGAGCACCTTGGGCGCCGTGTAGCCCGCCGGCAGTGCCAGCTCGGCGGCCTCGGCCGCCGTCTGTGTGTCGCACCAGAGTTTGGCCGGGCGCAGGGGGCGCGCCTCGCCATCGAGCAGGACACAGCCGTGCTGCTGGCCGGAGACGGCCAGGGCACCGACGGCGGAGCCGTCCACCTCTTCCAGGACACGCGCCAGAACATCCAGCACCGCCGCCGTCCAGGTTTCCGGGTGCTGCTCCGCCGCTCCCGGCGCGAGATCCGCCAGCAGTCCGTAGGACTCGCTGGCGCGGGCCACGACGCGCTCCTTTTCAAGATCCCAGACCAGGGCCTTGGTGCCCTGGGTGCCCACATCCAGGCCGATGGCAAGGGGTCGGGCGGTCATCAGCCGCGGGCGCCCAGCAGGTGTTCAACCGCCAACTGGTCGAGGCGTTCGTAGCGCTTGCCACGCGCGGCCAGGACCTGGGGATCCAGGTCCAGGCCGCGCAGGGTTTCCAGGGAGGCCTTCGAGTAGCCCGCGAGCAAGGGGCCGATGCCCTCCGGATCCGCGTGGTTCTCCTCGATGATCGCCCGCACGTCGGGGTCCGCGTCAAAGGCCTCGGCCCGGGCGGCGAGCAACTTGTAGGTGCGCATGCAGCCGGCGGCAAAATCCCAGACCCCGTCCAGGTCCTCGGTGCGGTAGGCGTGGGCATCGAAATGCCTGGGCCCGCCGTAACCCACCCGTCCCCCGGCGCCTTCGAGCAGGCGCACCAGGAAGAACGCCCCCTTCTGATCCTCCGAACCGAAGCGCAGGTCCTGGTCGAAGCGTCCGATGCGCTGGGCGTTGAGGTCGATGTGGAAGAGCTTCTCCACTTCCATGGCCTGGGCCACGGCGTGCACCATGGAGAGCCCGGCCATGTTCTCGTGGGCCACCTCGGGGTTGACGCCGCACATCTCCGGATGATCGAGGGTCTCGATAAAGTGCAGCATGTGCCCGGTGGTCGGCAGGTAGATGTCGCCGCGCGGTTCGTTGGGCTTGGCCTCCAGGGCAAAGCGCAGCTCCAGGCCCTGTTCGAGGGTCCAGGCGCACAGGTAGTTGATGCACTCGCGGTACCACAGAAATGCATCCCGGGGGTCGCGGGCCGCGTCGCTCTCCGCGCCCTCCCGCCCGCCCCAGCAGACGATCGTCGAAGCGCCCAGCTCCACGCCCAGGTCGATGGCGTCCATGGCCTTTTTGATGGCGAAGGCGCGCACGGCGGGATCGCTGGCGGTAAAGGCGCCGTCCTTGAAGACCGGCAGGCTGAAGAGGTTTGTGGTGGCCATGGGCACGCACAGGTCGTGGTCCTCCAGGGCGCGCTTGAAGTCACCGACGATGCGCTCGCGCTCGGCCGCCGAAGCACCCGGGGGGACCAGGTCGTTGTCGTGCAGGTTGACGCCATAGGCCCCCAGACGGGCCAGGTTCTCGACGATCTCCACGGGCGTGGGGGCCGTGCGCGTGGCGGGGCCGAAGGGATCCGCGCCGGGGTTGCCCACGGTCCACAGGCCGAAGGTGAAGCGGTCGGCGGGCGTGGGCGCGTAGGATTCGGAAGGGCTGTTGGGGGAACTCATCGATTGGTCTGTGGCGGTGCCGCGGTCAACTGGTTGGTGCCCGTCTCGGCTGCTGGTGGCGGGGATCAGTCACGGGGAGACGGTAACAGGTGCCCCGGCGGGAACCCAATGGCCAGCCCGGACGGCGGTGCGCCCTTGAATGGCGTTAGGATGGGGCGATGCTCTGGCTGCTTTTGTGTCTGGCCTTCCAGGCCCCGGAGCCGGGCCCGCAGTCGGGCCCGGACCTGGATGCCTTGCTCTCCGCCGTCGACCCGCCCGCGCGACCGTTGACGAGCACCGGGCGCCTGCTCTCCATGGAGACGGTCCAGCCCACCCCGGGGCTGGTCGGCGCACTGGCCTTCGGGGACGCCATCCCCGGGACCAGCGCCCTGCTGCGGGCTGAGTTCTCCAACTGGGGTGCGCTCTTCTCACCGGTCCTGTTGGAGAGCGTCCACGCCCCCAGCCACCTGCGCCGCACCTTCGACCTCGGCAGCGGCCTGCGGCTCGTCGAGCGGGCCTTCATCACCGGCGACGACGCGGCGGTCGTCCTCTTGGCCTTCGAGAACGGATCCGACCAGGAGCGCGCCTTGGAGATGCTGCTTTCCAGCGACCTGGCGGCGGAGCCGGACCGCTCCCAGTCGCGCCAGCACCCCATCGGTCTGCCAAGCGGCGAGCGGACCTTTCCCCTGCGCCTGGACGGGGTGGACTTCGCCCTGACGCGCTCCGCTGGTGAAGGTCCCGCGCCGCTCTCCTGCGGCACCTTCCCCGTGCGGGATGTCGCCGGTGCACGGGCCGTGCTGCACCTTGCCGTCACGGGAGACGAGCCCGTCGACGGCGGTGCGCTGCAGGCAGTTCTCTCGGACGGAAGCCGGTTGCGACCCAGCCCGGACATGGCTCGCGGGTTGTCGAGCGCGGCCACGGGCGCGGGCGCGCCATCCATCATCTCCTGGGTCCCGCCGCCGGGGCGTTTCTTCCGCCAGTTGCTGGTTGTCGGCAAGACCGAGGGAGCCGACGCCATCACCGGCCCGGACATCTTGGCGGCCACGCTCGAGGTGCTGCCCGAGGTGGGGCGCCCTCCGGTTCTGCGCGGCAGCTTCGCCTGGCCCGGGGCGGACTCCGGACGCGCCGTGCATGCGACGCTGGCGGCCACGGACACCATCGTGGTCACCGACAAATACCCCTACCACGGGAGGCCGGGCCGTGGCGCAGGCCGCGGCCTCCTGCGCCGCGTGGAACTCTCCCCCGGGGAGACACGGACAGTCACGGCCGTCCTGGCCCTGGCCGGGCGCCCGCTGGTTTCGTTCCTGCAGGCCATGGGCCGCACAGAGGACCCGGACTCCCTCGCGCGCCAGCGCAACGCCTACACCCGCTGGTTCACCGACCAGGTGCCCGCCTTCACCTGTTCAAACCCCCAGGTGGAGCGCTCCTGGTGGCTGGGCTGGGTCGAGTTGCGCCGGCGCATGGTGAGTTCGCATGGGGGCGCCGGGGGACAGCTCGTCGTCGGGCGGGCGGAGGCCAGTGCCTCGGCGCGTGTCTCGGCCCGGGCGGAGGCGCTGCCGGAAGTCGTGGCCAACCTGCGCTGGCTGCGCGAGCGGAGTACGCTGGAGAGCCAGCTGCGCGCCTTCGCCCGCAAACCCGTGCCGCTGGC
>PVBE011126046.1_pt1 | contig 70089 bp, 47 predicted proteins | sample 1631181 | NCBI WGS metagenome assembly PVBE01 (sample SAMN08397723, study PRJNA350692) | Marine metagenome, whole genome shotgun sequencing project. | isolation source: water | place: Pacific Ocean | collected 2012-04
CACCGCGACCTGCTTCGGGGACGGTGGGGGGACGGCCTGTCCATGCCAGAACAACGGCGGTGCGGGAGAGGGTTGCTCGAACAGCAGCGGGAGCGGCGCCCGGGTCGATGGCCTGGGGGTGCCCAGCGTCGCGGTCGACAGCCTTGTCTTGACGGTCTCCAATGCCATCGCCCAGCAACCCGGGCTCTTCTTTGTTGGTGACACGACCCTGGCCGGTGGCGCGGGCATCACCTTCGGCGACGGTCTGCGCTGTTGCGGCGGCAATGTTCTGCGCCTGCAGGTGACCTTCCCCGACGCGGCGGGCTCGACTTCCAGTAACCTGCCGATCGCGGGCGCCACGGGGGTCCAGCCTGGGGACCGGCGCTGCTACCAGTTCTGGTATCGGAACCCCGCGGGTTCGCCCTGTGGCAGCGGATTCAACCTGACCAACGCGCTCGAGGTGATCTGGCAACCGTGACCGACGCGGGCCTGGCGGTCGGTTATTCTTCCCGGCGTGTGGAGGGACAGTGATGCACCTGGCGGCCTGAGATCCGCCGCTCTGATCTTCTGCTCCTTGATGGCTTGTGCGACAGCAGGAGAGGATGAAGTGAGTTCGATCGAAGAGCGCGTCATTCACGGGACCTTCATGAACGGCGACGTGCAACTGCACTACGCCTCTCTGGGCGAGGGCCCGCTGGTCGTCATGTTGCACGGTTTTCCCGACTGGTGGTACACGTGGCGGCACCAGATGGAGGCGCTCTCGAAGAACCATCGCGTGGTCGCGCTCGACATGCGCGGCTACAACCTCTCCGACAGCCCGGCGGGGGTCGAGAACTACACGATCGACGTGCTCACAGGGGACGTCGTGGCTCTACTCGACGAGCTCGGGAGTGCGAGCGCCGTGATTGTGGGGCACGACTGGGGTGGGGCGCTGGCCTGGAGTTTCGCCATCCAGTTTCCCCAGCGGACCGAGCGCCTGATCGTCTGCAACATGCCCCATCCCGCTTGTCTGCAGCGCGAGCTGACCAGCCCCGACTCGGGGCAGTTCGAGGCCAGTCAGTACGCGCGTGACTTCCAGGTCGAGGGCGCGCACGAGGCCCTGACGGCGGAGGCCCTGGCGAGCTGGGTGACCGACCCCGAGGCCCGCGCGCGTACGGTGGAGGCCTTCGAGCGCTCCAGCTTCGAGGCCATGCTGAACTACTACAAGGCCAGCTTTCCGCGGTCCGGGCAGGAGTTCAGCTTTCCCGCCGATCCGAGCCTGATGCCAACGGCCGCCAAGGTGCGCTCCTCGGTGCTGATGATCTTCGGTCTGGGGGACCAGGCCTTGCTCCCCGGCGCCCTTAACGACACCTGGGAATGGCTGGCGGGGGACCTGACCCTGGTGACGATCCCTGGCGCGGGGCACTTCGTCCAGCAGGACGCAGCCGACATGGTCAGTCGCGCGATGGCTTCCTGGCTGGCTCGCTAGTCTCCTCGCGCGCATCCTCGATGCGGTAGAGGTGCGTCTTTGTGCGCAGCAGGAGTGCGTCGCCGATCACGGCTGGTGAGGCCATGAATCCGTCCGCCAGCTGGTTGCGTGCCAGCACCTGCAGGTGATCGGTCGGCTCGATGACGGTGGTCTGGCCGGTGCGGTCGAAGAAGTAGAGGCGCCCTGCGGCGAGCAGTGGTGAGGCGGAGTGTTCGCCGCCGATGCGCTCGCGCCAGAGCTCCTCGCCCGAATCCGCAGCCAGACAGGAGACCACGCCGCCGTCGCTGACGAAGAACAGTCGCCCGTCTGTCAACAAGGGCGAGGCCATGGTGGGCACAGCCCGACGGCGCTTCCAGGCCACATGGCTGGACGTCACGTCACCGGTTCCGTCGGTCTTCACGGCCCACAACTCGGGCTTCATGAAACCCGTGTTCAGGAACACCATCCCCTCGACGGCGATCGGCCGCGAGGACTGGGAGAAGCCTGAGAAGACCACCTTCCAGAGCTCGCGTCCGTCGCGTGGATCGTAGGCCATCGAGGCGTTTGCGCCGGTGCTGATCAGCTGCTCCCGTCCTCCGTGGTTGATGAGGATCGGAGTGCTGAAGGCCTTGCGGAGATCGGGCGCCACGCCCTCGAAGTCGACCGAGCGCTCGGTGCGCCAGACGGTCTCGCCCGATCGCTTGTCGAGCGCGATGACGTACTGCACATCGGCGCCGTCCACGTGGAAGATCAGTCGCTCGCCGTAGAGGATCGGGGAAGAGCCGGGGCCGACCAGGTGCTCGCAGCGCAGGTCGCGCCGGCGCCAGACGACCTTGGCGGTCTGGGTGTCGATGCAAGCGGTCCCCTCGGCCCCGAAGTGCACGTAGGCCCGCCCCGCTTCGATCACCGGCGAGGGCGACGCGTAGCTGTTGAGGGCCTTGCGCTCCTGGGGGGTCTCGACCTCGAACAGGCGCAGGTCGTGGCGCACGGCGCCCCTCTCAATATCGACGCACACGACCCCTAGCGCATGGCCCTGGTCGTCGGCGGTGGTCATCCAGGCCAGGCCGTCCTGGACCACGGGAGTGGACCAGCCGCGCCCGTGGATGGCCGTCTTCCAGGTGACGTTCAGTTCCTCGTTCCACTCCAGGGGCAGGTCAGCTCCCGGGGCGTGGCCGTCGGCCCTGGGGCCGCGGAAGTCTGGCCAGGAATCGCCTCCGAGGCTGGCCAGGGCGAGCAGGGTGGGCCCCAGGAGAGAATACATGGTGAGTGCGGGAACAATCGCAGTGGGTCGCGCGCGACTCACTTCCCCGTGCCTCCTTCCCAGGCTTCGGGTTCGACCTGGGGCGGGACCCGTCGGGGGACCGCCCGCAGTGCCTGCAGGTCCCGGGCGCCGGTCAGGAACATAACCGTCACGAGGGCCTTGCGGAAGCCTTCCAGCTCCTCGATCACCGCTGCCTCGGATTCTGCGGCGGCTTGCATCAAGGGCAGGGCCATGGCGGTCGCCGTGGCTCCGAGCGCCAGGGCGCGGGCGGCATCGAGTCCGCTGCGCAGGCCGCCCGAAGCGATGACGGGAGCACCACCATGGCGCAGGCAGCAGAGGAGACTCGTCACGCTGGGGACGCCCCAGTCCGCCAGGCCCTGGGCCAGAGCGCGGTCTTGCGCGCTGTCGGCGCGCTCCCCCTCGATCGCGGTCCATGAGGTTCCTCCGCGTCCGGCGCTCTCGATGAAGGCCAGGGGCAGCTCAGCAAGGCGGCGCGCGTCCGCGATCGAGAAGCCGCAGCCGACTTCTTTGACGCCGCAGGGTAGGCCCATCGTCGAGACCGCAAGCGCCAGGGCCTCGAGGAGGCCGCCGAAGCGCGTGTTCCCTTCCGGCTGCACGGCCTCCTGGGCAGGGTTGAGGTGGAAGACGACCGCGTCCGCGCCGACCCCGTCCGCCAGCTGGCGGATCTGCTGGGCGTCCACACCGTAGTTGAGCTGCACGGCTCCGATGTTGGCTACCAGCAGGATGTCGGGGGCCACGTCACGCACCTCGAAGGTCGGAGCCCGTTCGGGATGCTCGAGGGCGATGCGCTGCGAGCCCAGGCACATGCCCACGCCACAGTGTTGCGCCGCCGCCGCGAGGCGCCGGTTGATCGTCCGCGCCTGGGCCGTTCCACCGGTCATGCTTCCGATCAGGAGTGGAAAGGCCAGGCGCCGTCCGAACAGTTCGAGGGAGGGGTCGATCTCGTCGCGGTCAAGCTCGGGCAGGGCGCGGTGCACGAGCTCTACCGCATCGAACGCTCCCTGAACTCGGGGTTGCCCGACCTCCCGCTCGAGGGCCAGGCGGATGTGGTCGTGTTTTCGGGCGGAGATCTTGCGGTCCATCGTGTTCTAGTCTGCCGGCTGGCATCGTTTCGTGCACCCCGCGTGCCCGGCTCCTGCCTGCACTTCCGGCGTCGCCGGGCTCAGGGTGTCTTGCGCAAGCGTGGTCGGATGCACGCGCGGGCGGCGGAGACCTCGTCTGTCATCCGCATTCCGGGAGTGTAGCGGCGGGCGGCCCGGTCACCGTCAGGCCAGGATGCCGTGCATCAGTTCGGGCTCGACGACTCCAGTGAGCTTGCGGTCGAATCCCGCGTGGTGATAAGTCAGACGCTCGTGATCGAAGCCGAGCAGGTGCAGCACCGTGGCGTGCAGGTCACGCACGTGGTGCCGATTCACAGCGGCCTCGGAGCCCAGCTCGTCGGTCTCGCCGTAGGAACCAGGCCTGATTCCCCCGCCGGCCAGCCATGCCGTGCAGGCCTTGGGGTTGTGGTCCCGGCCGAGGGAGGCGGCCTCCTGCCCGTCGCCTGCCTGCTGGCTCACCGGAGAGCGGCCAAACTCGCCACCCCATATCACCAGGGTCTCCTCGAGCAGGCCGCGTCGATCCAGATCGGTCAAGAGGCCCGCGATGGGGCGGTCGACCTCGGGACAGTGGATGGCGAGGTTCTCCTCCACACCGTGGTGCGCGTCCCAGGTCTGCTGCTGGTGTCCGCCGCCGTGGTAGATTTGCACGAAGCGCACCCCGCGCTCCAGCAAGCGGCGGGCGATCAGGCACTGCCGGCCGAAGACGGCCGGACCGACGGAGAGGGGATGATCCGGTCGCGGATCGTGCAGGCCGTACATGGCCTGGGTGGCCTCGTCCTCGGCAGACAGATCAAGGGCCTCGGGGGCCGAGGACTGCATGCGGTGGGCCAAGCGGTAGGTGTTCGTGCGGGCCTGCAGGTTGGAATGTCCCGGACGCAAGGAGGCATGGCGATCGTTGAGTCGCGCGAGCAGGGCGAGCCGCTGCTCCTGCATCTCGGTCGTCATGCTCGCACTGTTCGACTCCGGACCGGGCGCCATGTGCAGCAACGGATCGCCCACGGCGCGGAAGAGCGTGCCCTGGTAGTTGGCGGGCATGTAACCGCTGGTCCAGTTGGCCGAACCGGAGATCGGGCCGCCGCGCGGATCGTGCATGACCACGTACGGCGGGAGGTCGTTGCCCTCAGAGCCGAGCCCGTAGGTCACCCAAGTTCCGAGGGAAGGGTGGCCCTGAAACACCTGGCCGCTGTTCATCTGCAGGACGGCCGAGCCGTGGGCGAAGGAATCGGTGTAGAGGCTCTTCACTACCGCCAGCTTGTCCATGTGGTGCGGCAGGTGCTCGAAGGCGTCGGAACACCACTGGCCCGCGTCCCCCCAGCGCTTGAAGGTGCGCGCAGATCCCAGCAGGTGTGCCTCCCTAAACTTGTGCCGGCGTCGCTCGAAGTCGATCGACTGGCCAGTCCGGGCTTGCAGCTCGGGCTTGTAGTCGAAGAGGTCCATCTGGGACGGACCGCCGAACATGAACAGGTACAGGACGCGCTTGACGCGCGGGGTGTGATGGGGCCCTGCGCCGCCCGCGTTCTTCTCGTCGGCGCTCGCGAGGGCACCCAGCAGCCCACCGCCCGCCAGGGCCGCCCCGGCCTGCCGCAGCACATCACGTCGCGTGGGTCCGGGGGAGGGGATCAGGTTGGAAGGGCTCATCAGTCGACGTAGGCAAACTCGTTCAGGTTCAGGACGATCAGGCACAGGGACTCGAGCGCCGCCAGCTGAGGGTCAGGGCCTTTGGGGGGCGCGAGCTCCAGGGCCGGAGCGTCGGCGGGCTGCAGGACCCCCTGGGCGACGGAGAACCCGGCGCCAAAACTGCGCAGACCGAGCAGGCCCGGAGCGCTGAAGTCTGTGGTCCCATCGAGGGGCGCGTCGAGCAGGCCGTCGAGGCGTGCTCGCACGCGCACTCCCACGACCTCCAGGGAGACCGCTATCCAGCGTCCGGCCTCGATCTGGGCGCGGGCCGAGGCCAGGGTGCGCGGTGCCCGGAGCGGGACGTGCTGCACCAGGCGCACCTCTTGCGCGGGCGGGTCGAGGACCAGTTCGATACCCGCGAAGGCGTTGCGGAACGGATCGCCGCGCAGGATCAGGGCGGCTCGCTCGCACCCAGGCTCCAGGCGCACCTGCGCCGTGAAGCGACCGTCAGAACAGGACGGATCGGACAGGAATGCCGCCGGTCCTAGGTCAGGATCCAGCCCAAGGGTCGCGTTGTACTCACCGCCCCAGACACCTCGGGTCGCGCGCCACCCCTCGCGTGGCGCGTGCAGGATGTCGGTCGCATCGAGTTGTTCGAGGTACTCCAGCGCCAGGCGGGAGGGGACCATGACCTCGATCGAGATGGAACGCGGGGGCACGGACGCGGCCTGGCTCGCAAGGTAGGACTGGGCGCTGGCGAGCTCCGCTGCGTCGGGAGAGCGGGAGAGGGCCAGCTCGAAGAGGCGCTCGACCCGCGCGGCGGGATCGATCCCCGCATCGGCGGCGACGCGCCGCGCGAGGGCGGCGGCCAGGCGGTTGGGAAGATCGGAGTGCAGAAGCGTCAACGCCTGGGGCGCCACGGTCGTGACGGCTCGAGCCCCGATCGGGTTGTTGGGATCAGCGAGGTCGAAGACCTCGAGCAGGGGCACGGCCAACCCGCGCTTGGCGAAGCTGTAGACCGAGCGTCGATTGCGCTGGTCGAGGGGCGAGAGGCTCCATCCCGCCCCCGGGCGTGAAGCGCTGGCCAGGGCCTCGCGGGTGATGCGAGGGTAGAAGCCCGGGCCTCCCATCTCGAGCGAGAGCTCGCCGCTGACCGCCAGCAGGGAGTCGCGCAGGGCCTCGGCTTCCAGGCGCCGCAGACCCTGCCGCCAGAGCAGGAGGCCATCGGGATCGACCGCACGGGCCGCGTCGTTGGCGGTCGATGAGGAGCGCCGGTAGGCGTCCGACGAGAGGATCAGGCGGTGGAGCGCTTTCAGGCTCCATTCCCGGGCGATCAACTCGCTGGCGAGCCAGTCGAGTAATTGCGGATGGGTGGGCGGCGACCCCTGGGCGCCAAAGTCCCCGGGGGTGGAGACGATTCCTCGGCCGAAGTGTCCAAGCCAGAGGCGGTTGACCATCACGCGCGCGACCGTCGGGTGCGCGGGGGAGACCAGCCACTCGGCCAGGAGGCGCCGGCGCCCGCGGGACGAGTCCTCGCGCAGGGGCGAGGTACCGTCTGCGCTTCCAGCGCTGGAAACTCCGTCTGCGCTGGGGATGAGCACCGGCGGAAAGTGTGGTTCGACCCGGCGTCCCGGGCGCCGGGGCTGGCCGCGGACCAGGACTCGCGTCTCGGCCGGCGGCCCTTCAGCTTCGCGCGCGGCGAGGGCCCAGGCGATCTCGCCTTCGAACGAGGTGCGGGTAAGTTCGGCCTCCTGGTCGATGCGGTAGACCTCCTTTTTCACCCGCGCTTCGAGTGCCGCAGCTGGCTCGCGGATGGAACCGCCGAGCGAGTTTAGCTGGCCGAGGAGCCGTCGCTGTTGGTTTGTTCGGTCCCCGGGGGGGTGTGCGTGAGCCTCGCGCACCTCGCTGGGAAGGTCCTCGAGAAACCCCGCGAGGCGTTCGGTCCGGAGAATTGCGGCGGCATGCTCCTTGCGCGCCTCCAGCTCCTCGATGCGGCTGGCGCGTTGCCGTTCGTGACGCGCGAGCTCCCCGGCGCTCGGGCTGAGAGCTGTCATCGTGGGCGATCCAGCCTCGAAGCGCACCGGAGCGTAGGGGCGCACGTTCTGGAGGAAGGCTAGGAGCCCGTAGTAGTCCTCCTGTCGAATGGGATCGAACTTGTGGTCGTGACAGCGCGCGCAGCCGATGGACATGCCCATCAGGCCCTCGCCGATCGTGCGCATCACATCGTCCCGTCCGTCGAAGATGGCCTGCTGGCGGTCGTCGGGTTCGCTGTCCCAGGGGCCGAGGTGATACAACCCTGTGGCGACGATGGCCTCATCGCTGGAGGGTTCTAGTTCGTCTCCCGCGAGCTGCTCCATCAGGAAACGGTCGTAGGGCTTGTCGGCGTTGAGTGAGTCGATGACGTAGTCGCGGAAGCGCCAGGCGTAGGGTTTGGGCGCGTCCACCTCGTAGCCGTTGGTATCGGCGTAGCGCACGACGTCCAGCCAGCGCCGTCCCCAGCGCTCGCCGTAGCGTGGCGATGCGAGCAGGCGGTCGATCAGTCGCCCCCAGCGGCCAGGCGCGCCATCGGTGATGTAGGCCTGCACCTCCTCGAAGGTGGGCGGTAGACCCCATAGGTCGAAGGTCGCGCGCCGCACGAGGGTGCGCGCGTCGGCCGCAGGGTTGGGGACCAGGCCGGCCTGATCGAGGCGAGCGAGGACGAAGGCGTCGATCGGATGCGAGGCGCGGGAATCCTCTCCGAGTATCGGCGGCTCGGGGCGCGTAAGGGGCTGAAAGGACCACCAGGAGCGGCCTGCCTCTATGTCCACGCCCTCCTCATTCGCCCCTGCAGCGCTCGTGGGCCAGGGAGCCCCCAGATCGATCCAGGTGGCGATGGCGTCCATCTCCGCCTGGGTGATGCGCTCCTCCGGGGGCATGCGCAGGTCGGGATCCTCGTGGCCCACGGCGCGCATCAGCAGGCTCTCGGCCGCGTCGCCGGGCACGATCGCAGGCCCGCTCGGACCGCCGGCGAGCAAGGCCGCGCGGCCAGTCATGCGCAGGCCGCCCTCGGGTTTGGCGACCTCCGGACCGTGGCACTCGTAGCAGCGCGCCGCGAACACCGGCCGCACATCAGCCTCGAAGAAGCGTAGCGCCTCGCGTTGGGTGTCGGGGATGGCCGCGGGGGGCCAGGGAGCGCCCAGCTCGACCCAGCGCTCCAGCTCAGCCACTTCCTCGGCCGAGATGCGCCCCTTGGGCGGCATCTCAAGGTCCCCATCGGTATAGCGAACGGCGCGGATCAGCAGGCTGGCGTTGGAGTCCCCCGGAACGATCGCGGGCCCGCTGTCTCCGCCAGCTAGCAGGGCCTCGCGGTTGTCCATGAGCAGGCCGCCCTTGACGCGCCGGGCCTCGGTGCCGTGGCAGCGGCCGCAGCGCTGCTCGAGGATCGGCGCGATGCGCTCGCGAAAGAGATCGTCATCAGCGATCGACTTCTCGGTCGGACCTGGTCCGTGAGCGGTCGCGCTCGCGAGGAGCAGAAGTGGCAGGAGGGGCGTCATCCGTCAGGTCGTGGCTACGCGAGCGGAGAGGGGCGCTTCGGGACGCCTCCCGCCCGGCGGCGCAGGTCGCTGGTCATCCACGGGGCGCTCCGTCCGGCTCCAGTCTACTCCCCTCCGCAACCACTCGGGAGCGGCGAATCGTGCGCATCGTGCCCGCCACGAGGCGCTCGGTGTCGTGCCCTCCGTGGAAGGAGTTCACGTTCGGGGCACCCACGCGCCCCCAGAGGTAGGTCAACCACTCGACGGCCAGGGCCAGGGCTACCTGTCGCTCGAGGGGCGAGCCCTCGCCGGTGGGGTACTCGATGCGCTCGACTGCCTCGGCCCATGGCGTAGCGATGTCTGCTGCGCACAGAAGCACTACCTGCGCCTCCAGCAGTTCGGCGAGAACGCCGACGATCTCGCCGGCCCGGCGCGCGCTGTCCTCGTCATCCAGGAGGCACACGATCGCTGCCCCGGGGCGCGTCACGAAGTAGTGGGTGTGGCAGTATTCTTCGAGGTCGGCGAAGTGCGCCGGGCGGTCGAACTCGAAGAGCTTGTAGGCTGCGAAGCGCGCCAGGGGCAGGGTCTGCGCACCACCCAGGAAGAAGGCCTCGCGGGCGTCGGCACAGGCTTCCGCCTGGCGGCGCAAGGGCTCGAAGAAGGAAGGCGCGACGAGCTCGCAGAGCGTGCGCTCGAGACGCGCCCAGTCGGTCGTCCCCGAGGTTCCCTCGCGCGCGCGGGCGAGGGTCAGCACTCCGGCCAGGAAGGTCTTGGTCTGGGCGACGTCGTGGTGGTAGCCGACGTACTGCCGTGCTTCTGTGCCCTCGTAGTCCGTGCTCTGGAGGGCTTCGGAGGGCGAAGCGCCGATCAGCCAGGTCTCCTGCGCAGCCTGAGCCAGGGGGCCGTCGGGATCGTCGGTCACGGCGATCGTACGCGCGTCGCGGGCGCGAGCTCGCAGGCAGGCTTCGAGCACCCTCGGTGTGCGCCCGGAGACGCTGATCCCGATCAGGGTGTCTTCAGGCCCGAGCCGGTCCGCGGCAGCGCTGGCCGCCATGCCCGCGGGACAGTCGATGCCGGGATAGAGGCCGGCGATGAGCTCGGCGGCGCAGAGCGAGTCACCGGCTCCGGCCAGCACCACTCGCCCTGCACCGGTGGGCCACACCGGCGGCGGCGCCGCAGCCAGTCGCGCGACGATCCCAGGCTGCTCGCCGATCTCGCCGAAAATGTACTCCCCGTTCAGTCCCTGGTTCTCCATCAATCGATCCCCACTCCGCCGACTGCCTGGCCCGGACTAGGTCAGGATCTCGTGTACGACGCGCGCCTCTTCCTCGACGCCCGTGATGGTCTGGTCAAGCCCCTGGAACGGATAGGAGAAGCGTTCGTGGTCGATGCCCAAAAGGTGCAAGATGGTCGCGTTCAGGTCCCGGATATGGACCGGGTCCTGGACGATGTTGTAGCAGTGATCATCCGTCACGCCGTACTCGAATCCGGCCTTGACGCCCGCCCCGGCGAACCAGGTATGGAAGCAGCGCCCGTGGTGATCCCGCCCGTGGTTGTCCTTGGTCAGCTTGCCCTGGGAGTAGATCGTGCGGCCGAACTCCCCGCCGCAGATGACCAGGGTGTCTTCGAGTAGACCGCGCCGCTTGAGGTCGATGACGAGTGCGGCGCAGGCCTGATCGGTGTCCTTGCACTGGCCACGGATCTCGCGCGGCAGGTTGTTGTGCCCGTCCCAGCCGCGGTGGAACAGCTGTACGAAGCGCACATCACGCTCCGCCAGACGGCGCGCCAGGATGCAGTTTGCGGCGAAGGTGCCGGGCTTGCGGGAGTCGGGTCCGTATAGCTCGAAGACCTCCTCTGGCTCGTCGGAGAGGTTTACCAGCTCCGGCACGGAGGTCTGCATGCGGTAGCCCATCTCGTACTGCGCGATGCGGTCGTGGATCTCCGGATCGAGGGTCTCCGCGAACTTCTGCGCGTTGATGCGCGCGATCCCGTCCAGCATGCGACGCCGCGTCGCGGCGTCGATGCCGTCGGGATTGGAGAGGTAGAGGACCGGGTCGCCCGCGCTGCGAAATTTCACGCCTTGATGCTTGGAGGGCAGGAAGCCCGCCGACCACAAGCGCGCGTAGAGGGCCTGCAGGTTGCCCTGGCCGCGCGAGATCATCACCACGTAGTCAGGTAGGTCGCGATTCAGCGAGCCCAGGCCGTAGCTCAACCAGGCGCCCAGGCTGGGCTTGCCCGGCTGTTGTACCCCGGTATTGATGTAGGTGATGGCCGGGTCGTGGTTGATGGCCTCGGTGTTCATCGTCTTGACGATCGTGATGTCGTCAACGATGCCGGCCGTATGAGGGAGGAGCTCGCTGACCCAGGTGCCGTGCTGGCCGTGGCGGCGAAAATCGAACATCGGCGCCACGCAGGGGAACGAGGTCTGACCACTGGTCATGGTCGTCAGGCGCTGGCCCTTGCGGATCGACTCCGGCAACTCCTGGCCGTGGATCTTCTGCAGCTCGGGCTTGTAGTCGAAGAGGTCGATGTGGGAGGGCCCGCCGGCCATGAAGAGGTAGATGACGCGCTTGGCGCGCGGGGCGTTGTGGGGCAGGAGACCGTCACTGGCGGCCGAGGCGGCGGCCAGGTCTCTGCGCGCGAGCACCCCCAGGGCCAGAGCCCCGAGCCCGCGGGCGCCGCGGCGCAGGAGGGTTCGGCGGGTCAGGCCGCGGTGGTGATGGAGGAGAGGGTCCATGCCGGCTATTCGCGGTTCAGGGTCTCGTCGAGGTTGAGGAGCATCGAGGCGATCACGGTCCAGGCCGCGTGCTCGACGGCTTCGAGGTCCGGGTCCGAGGGCGACTCACCCATGGCGAGGAGCGCCGCGGCGCGCTCGGGCGCGGCGGCGAACTCCGCGCGCTCGCCCTCGAAGGCCGCGTACATCACCGCCTTGCGCAGCGCATCTGCCAGGTGCCCGGTGCAGAGTTCGAAGCCGACGTCCAGTCGCTCGTCAAAGTCCACGCCGCCGGTCATCATGCGCGCGGCCAGGTGGCGCGCGGCCTCGACGAACTGCACGTCGTTGAGAGTCACCAGGGCTTGCAAGGGAGTGTTCGTCCGCTGCCGTTGGACGACACACTTCTCGCGCGTGGGCGCGTCGAAGGTCGTCATGGCGGGGTGCGGAGCCGAGCGCTTCCAGTAGGTGTACATGGACTTGCGGTAGAGCTTGGCTCCGCTGTCCGGCACGAAGCGTACGCCCTTGTTGAGTGAGACCTCGTTCCAGAGGCCGGCGGGCTGGTAGGGCTTGACTCCGGGGCCGCCGACATCGGCGACGAGCAGTCCGCTGACGGCCAGGGCCTGGTCGCGCAGGAACTCGCCTTGCAGGCGGTAGCGCGGTGCGTGGCCCAGGAGGCGGTTGAGCGGGTCCGCCGAGATCAGTTGGGGAGTGTGGATGGCAGCCAGGCGGTAGGTGCGCGAGGTGACGATCTCTCGCAAGGTGCGGCGGACGTCCCAGCCGTGCTCGACGAAGTCCGCGGCCAGCCAGTCGAGCAGCGCCGGGTGGCTGGGCCAGTCGCCCTGAGAGCCGAAGTCCATCACGGTCTGCACGATCCCGTTTCCCATCACCATGGCCCACAGGCGGTTGACTGCCACGCGCGCCGTCAGCGGATGGGTGGGGTGCACCAGCCAGCGCGCGAGGCCCAGGCGATTGCGGGGCTCGCCTTCGGGGAGTGGAGGCAGGAAAGCGGGTACATCGGGCATGATCACGTCAGCAGTGCGCGGCGCGTCGTACTGCCCGCGCTCAAGCAGGTGCGTGGCGCGTCCACCCTGCATGTCCGCCATCACCATCACGGTCGGGATGCGCCCGGTGACAGCCGTTTGTTCGGCCGTCAGGGCGTTGATGGCGGCCGTCGCCTCCCGTCCCGGTTCCCATACCGCGCGCCGGAAGTGATCGTGGATCCGTTCCCGATGCTCCTCGCCGAGCTGGGCGTCCTCGAGCGCTAGAGCCGCAATGACGCCCTCGGGCAGAGCGCTGCCGAGCAGCTTGAAGTAGAAGCCCGAGGCTCCGCCCCCGTTGCAGACCTTCATCAGGAAGCGGTTCTCTCCCGCGCGCAGGTCGAGATCTACAAACTCCTGGTCGGCCTTGGCGCCGCGGCCGACCTCGTGCGCCAGGACCGACTCGCCGTTGAGCCAGACCTGGATCGTGTCGTCGCTTCCCAGGGAGACCCTGCGGCTGGCGGCGCGCTCGAGGTGCAGGGTGCGGTACAGGTAGAGCGCCGAGTTGGACGGCAGGCCGAGAGAGTGCACCTTTCCGTCCTTGAACTCCGCGCGCTCGCGCCAGGCAAGTCCGCCCACCTCTCCCTCGAGGTCGACACCTGTCTCGGGACCGTGCTGTGCCCGGAAGGCCGCGCCTTGGGAAGCGGCGTTGAAGGGGCCGAGAGTGTGCCAGGCCCCAAGTTGCGGGCTCTGGAGGGCCGCGAGCTGAGCGCGCTGGTCCGCAATCCAGGTAGCCAGTTCCCCTGCCGGCAAGGGGAGCTGGATCAGGTCGCTCTCCCGGCTTTCGATCTGCGCCTTGATCTGGGCCAGCTTCGTGGACTGAGCCACGGTGGGCGAGCTCACGATGGGCGGCTCGTTTCCACTGCGCGACTGCATGCCTTTCTCGCGGCTCTGGTTGAAGAACGCGAAGAGGCCGTAGTACTCCTCGTGGCTAATCGGATCGTAGACGTGCGGATGGCACTGGGCGCATTCGGTCGTGAGGCCGAGCCAGACATTTCCGACGGTCTTGACCCGGTCCACGGCGTAACGCACGCGGAACTCCTCGGCGATCGCGCCGCCTTCATCCGATGTGCCGTTGTTGCGCAGGAACCCGGTCGCGATTTGCTGATCGAGGGTCGCGCCGTCGATCAGGTCACCGGCCAGTTGCTCGACGGTGAAGCGGTCGAAGGGCATGTTGGAGCGGTAGGCCTCGATGACCCAGTCGCGCCAAGGCCACATGCTCCGCGGGCCGTCGGCGTGGAAGACGCTCGTGTCCCCGTAGCGCGAGGCGTCCATCCAGGCCAGGGTCATGCGCTCGGCGTGGGCCTCGCTCTCGAACAGGCGCTCCACGGCGCGCTCGTAGGCTTGCGGTGCGCCGTCGGTCAGGAAGGCCGTCAGCTCCTCGGGAGTCGGCGGGAGGCCGGTCAGGTCCAGGGTGGCGCGGCGCAGGAGGGTGCGTCGGTCCGCCTTGTCGTTGGGACTCAGCCCGGCCGCTTCCAGGCGGGCCATGATGAAGCGGTCGATGGGGCGCTCGGACCACCGGAGGTCGGCGACTTGCGGAGGTGCGGGAGGCTGAACGCCCTCGAAGGACCAGTGGCCCTGGAAGCCGGCACCTTGCTCGATCCAGCGCTCGAGCAGGGCGATCTCTTCAGGGTCGAGATGCTTCTCTGTCTCTGCCGGCGGCATGCGCTCATCGGGATCATCACTGAGCAGGCGGTAGATCAACTCGCTCCCCTGGGGATCGCCGGGCAGCAGGATCTTGCGTTCGAGATGTCGCGCCTGGGTCTGGTCGAGGCGCAGGCGCCCCTCGCGCATCTCCTCGTTCGGCCCGTGGCAGGCGTAGCAGTTCTGCGAGAGAATCGGCCGCACGTCGCGCGCGAACTCCACGCGCTCCGGGTCGGAGAGGGTCAGGGCGAGTAGGGCAGGGAGCAGGATTCCGTTCATGGGGACGGGCACGCCGAGGGCTCGTACCCAGCACAGGATAGGCCCGTGGTGGATGACGCGGAAGGGCTGTGCTCGCGGGAGGCGTTCAGTTCTCGATCAGTGAATCACAGAAGCGCGCCAGGGCCTGGCCGGCGACGAGGTTCCCGCGCGCGTTGAAGTGGGTGTCGCGCAGGTGGTAGAGGTGACGCCGACCCTCTTCGTCGGGGGGGACGGCTCGCAGGTCGCCCAGCAGATCGAGGAACGGAATCCCGTTCTCCTGCAGCCAGGTACCCAGCAAGCGCTGAGGGCGGTCGCGCTCAAAGCGCGCGCCATCAGCCGCCTGGATGCGCTCCCAGAGCCCGTCTTCGACCTGGAACTCGTCGGGGATCAGCAGCACGCCGAATGGGGTCGTGCCGCAGGCGTCGCGCATGGCGAGCAGGCTCTCAAAAGCCGTGCCCAGGGAGACCGGGTCGGCGAGGCAGACCGCCCGTGCGCGCTCGGTCTCCAGGCGCAGGAACGCCTCCTCGGAGAGCGTGCCCTTTTCCAGAGACGGATCGTTCAGCCATGGGAAACGCTCGGCGACGGCTTGTTCGCCCTGGACGATCGCCACCGGTCTGTGGCCTTCGCCCATGCGTGCGCGCTCGCGGGCGATGCGTGCCAGACGGCGTGGAAGGACCCACAGCAGGACTCGCTCGCGCTCCAGCCACTCGCGCAGGAGCGGGTCGGGCAGGCCGCGCTCAACGTCCGCGGCGTCGAGGTCGTTGCCCACAAAGAGGTTGACCACGACCGCCTCGGGCGCCAGGGGCAGGGCCTCGTCGAGCAGCAGGGCCAGGTACTCGCGCGGCCCGATGCCCGCCACCCCCAGGTTGTGGACCGCGATCCCCAGCTCGCCCTCGCAGACCGTGGTGAAGTGATGGGCGTGGGGGACGGAGCCGAGGTTGAAGGAGTCGCCGATCGAGCAGAGCGCGCGCTCGCCTGGACGGGCGCGATAGAACTCCTCGTCGTAGTGGCCGGCGCTGTTGCACGGAAAGCCGAACCGGGCCTGACCCGGTCGGCAACGGAAGCGCTCGATCAGCTTGCGCGGCGCCTCTCCCGCACGGGACAGGAGCGCCGAGGGCGCGAGCGCGGCGACGGCGCGCAGGCCCACCTCGGCGCTCACGAGGGACAGGGCCAGGGCGAGGGCGGCGGCGCCCAACCCGCGTCTCAGGCGGGTGGGCTCGGGCGAGGAGCGGCGCTTCCAGAGCACGAGACCCGCCCAGGCGCCGGCCACCAGGGCCGCGGCGGCATCGAACCAGATGCGCTGGAATGGTTGCAGGGCGTACAGCGAGCCCTGCCATCCGGCGACCGCGAGGACGACCGCTGGTCCGAGGGCCTGTGCCTGGGAGCGAGGACCTGCCGGGCGCGAGAGATCACGGATCTGCGCGAGGAGAGCCAGAGCGCACAGGACCAGAGCGACGAGCAAGGCGCCTTCGAGAGCAATGAGCCGCGACCCCAGCAAGGCCTCGAGGCCGACGCGGCGCGCGAAGACGGCCGCCACTCCAGCGCCGCAGAGGGCCAGGGCGAGCGCGGGTAGGAGGACCGACGGGACGCGCCTGAACGCGCTTCGGCTCGCTGTCTCGGTTCTCACCGCTCTCTCCGTCGGCGCGCCGCCTCTTCGAGCGCTTCAACCAGGGCCCGGCGCCGTTCCCTGGTCATGAATGGGTCGGCGTCCAGGCGCGCCCGCAGAGTGTCGGGGACGGTCAAGGCCACGCGCTTCAGGTGCTGGGCAGCGATGGGCTCGAGCCCCAGCTCGCTGCGATCGATGGTCTCGAGCAATACGTCGAGGGCGGCGGGGGCGCGTGCCGGCGCCTGTTCGCAGAGGGCGAAGGCGGCCAAAGCGCGCTCGAACGGATCGGGGTCGGCCAGGGCCGCGACCCAACGCTCGTCACTGCGGGCACAGGCCGCGAACAGCAGCAGGGGCAAGAGGACGGCTCGCACGGGGCGCGATGATACCGCGCGCGGGACGGCTCGTCGCCGCGCGCTTCTCCCACCCTGACCCTGCATCAGCTGAACCGCAAAACCACGTCGATGCGTGGCGTGGGCGGTGACCAGTGGGCGGTCGTCCGTACCTCCTGTGTGGGCAGGTCCTGGGCGTTGACGTAGAACTCGCCGCGCGGGGCGTGGTGAATGGGTGACGACGCCGTCGTCATCGCTGATGTAAGCACCACCGTGGGGGCCCCGATATCTTGGGATCCCATCCAGAGGAAAATCACTTGCTGGCCCCGGTCACCGAAAGGAGCACGGTCTCCTAGAGTGGTTCATCAGGGGTGGGGTAGAGGTCTCTGGGCTGCGGACGACTCCCCGGCAGGGCACATTTCAGGGATTCGGGCGTTGGGCGTGGTCATGGATGGCCCTCTAGATAGCCTGCACGGCCCTCTCAGAGCCCGGAAAGCACCCGGTGGCCCCTTCAGCGTGGTGGGCTTTACAAAGATTGAAGAGATGCAATATCCTGGTTTACAGATCAACCCTACGAGGTTGCAATGTCTCCCCGGCTTTCCGCCCCCCCCCTCCCAGCGTGGGGTAGGGCTGTTGGCTCGCACCGCACTTCTGTCCGGCACACCCAGGACCCCGCACCATGCTCTCAAGCAAGACCGAGCGTTTTTTCCACCGTTGCCTACTCGTGCCCGCGTTCCTTCTGGCGATGGGGCCCTCGGCTCTGGCCGGTGCTCTGCTGGGCAACGGGGAGTACTTCGTCTCCGGGGCCGGTAGCGATGCCAGAGGCGACGGGAGCGAAGGCAACCCGTGGCGCACGATCACCCACGCGGTTGATCAGGCCGGCGGTGGCCAGCCCGTCATCTTCGTTGGGCCTGGCCTCTACGACGCCGCCGCCGGGGAGCAGTACCCGATCGAGATCGCCGAGGACGACGACCTCGGAGCGATCCTCCTGGGGACAGGGGACTACGGGGCGGACGCGGCGATCATCGACATCGCGGCCCAGAATGCGGCATTCAGGACCTATACCCCGATCAACGGAACCGTCGTAGTTTCCGGGTTCGTGGCCCGAGGAGACTCCTCGGGGCCGTACAAGCCGGCGCTGCTCGAAGTCGAAGAGGTGGACTTCTGTGTGGTCGCGTCAAACGAAGTGACCGTGCTCGGATTGCTGGAGGCCCATATGCACGACGCTGGCGAGTACATCGTGGCAGGGAACAGCGTGCTGGGTTGTAACGTCGGGGTGGACTTCGAGGCGCACTCGACTGGCGGTGAAGGCGGCGGTATCGACCTCCTGGTGCTCGACAACCAGTTCCTCGGCGCGAACGAAGCCGTCTACGTGGAGCCGTCCCAAGCATCGGATACCGTGTATCTCCACCTAGAGGTAGTAGACAACCTGTTCGTGGATTGCTCCACGGCTCTCTGGGTGGATAGCTCTATGACCGAACACGGAGAGGGGCATGTCAACGTCCAGGTCCGTGGCAATGAGATTGAGGACTGCGGATACGGGCTCTGGTTCTCTCACGAGGCCGACTATCATGCTGAGGGACAGCGCCTAATCAACGTCAAGAACAACACCATCGACGCAAGCTACACTGCGATCGGCTTCTCGACGTCGGTCTCCACTGGGTGCGTGCTGCATCAGGGGATCACCGTGCATGCCAACAAGATAGCGTCCACTGACGGCGTCGGTATCTACCAGAGTCTGGAACTGGAGTACGAAGATGCCGAGGTCTATCAGGATCTGTACATCGGAGCAAACATCATCGAGGACTGCTACTACGAAGGGGTGTACCTGTTCGTCTCTGCGTCCTACACGGACGACATGGTCGCCAACGATGTCGTGATTGATGGGAACACCATCCGGGGCTGCAACCAGGGGATCGACATCTCCGAGTACCACAGTTACACGGCTTACGTCGACGCCAACTACGTGATCCGCCACAACGCGATCAAGGACAACTGGAGGGGGATCGATCTCTCCTACACCCAGTACAGCTCGGGTTCCGGGAACATCACCTACGACGTGCGTGGGAACTGCCTGACGAACAACTCAGCCTACAACATGGCCATGTACTGGTACGCGGACACCTCCGTCGCTGCGGACGTGGCACTGGAAGCGGGCACCTGGAGCCTGATGGGCTACAACACCATCGGCCAGCCGTCCAGCCCGAAGGCGGGCGGCAGCTCGACGATGTGGGTCAGTGTCTCCACGACCTCCGGCAGTAACGTCCTGACCGCCGACCTGGTCGGCAACTGGTGGGGGACCATGGACCCGAGTGAGATTCAGGATCGCATCTACGACGGCAACGACAACTCGGGCCTGATCGTTGCCAACGCAGGCAATCCGCTGGACGACAACCTGGAGTTCACGGTCGCCAAGAACGGCGGCGAGCTGCGACTGGACGCGGGACAGAACGCGGGCTTCGTGGCCTATGCCGGGCGGGTGAGTCCCGGGGGGCCGGGTGCCTCTCAGGTGCCCTTTGGCTACAACCGCATCAAGGTCCTGGTTGACGGCGAGTTGCAGCACCATTCCGACGTGACCGTCGCAGACGACTTCCGCTCCCTGACATTCCCGATCCCGTCTGGGTCCTACGATATTCGCACCATCTGTGTCATCAATCCCTGCGGCCAGATGGGTTGCGTCGACTATTCGTTCTGCGATGGCAATGATCTTCCTTCGGCGATCTTCGATGACGTCGAGACCGAGGTGGATACGCCGGTCCTGATCGATCTCCTGGCCAACGACACGGATCCCGAGAACGGCCTGGACCCGACCACTCTGGTGATCACCCAGGCGCCTGAGCACGGCACCCTGGTGCTGAACCCCAACGGTGACAATCCGGGCGAGGTGCTCTACACCCCCGACGCGGGCTGGACCTCATGCGACACCTTCAACTACACCGTATCTGACACCTGTGGCGCTGTCTCGAATGTGGGGACCGCACAGGTCTGCATCGTGAACGCGCCTCCCCCCAACCATGCGCCCAAGGCCAACTACGACTCGGCTGACACTGACCCGCTCCTGGCGGTCACGATTGATGTGCTAGCCAATGACTCGGACGTTGATGGCGACGGGCTCGACCCGGCCTCGGTGCAGATCGAGTGGGCGGGCAGCAAGGGCGAGGCAGTCGTCAACCTTGACGGTACGGTGACTTACACCCCGTATGCCGGAACCGAGGCGACGACGGATACGTTCAACTACTCGATGGCGGACGTCCACGGAGCGCGGTCGAACATTGCCACGGTGCAGATTTCGATCTCCGGCGGAAGCGGTAAGGCCGGCGGCTGACCTTAAGAACCATCGTGGGGTACCCTTAAGCGGGTAGGACTGACTCACTAGCTAGGAGGAGGAGGCTAGGGTAGTCCACTGAATGCGCTCCCATGGCCCGTCACATCCACTCTTCCGGCCCCGAGACTCCTTGTAACGGCAGTCCGGGGCTGGTTTGTGGTCCGAGCGATGTGCTGCGGGTCCCCGGTGAGTATGGGGAGACCCCTGTCGACGCCCTGAAGGAGCTTCGGCGGCGCCACGGTGACATCGTTCGTTACCGAACCCTGTTCGGGACCGTGTACCTGTTCAGCCATCCACGCGAGGTGCGGGAGGTCTTCGCGCGTCACAGCCTCATTCGCACGCCCTTGGTGAAGGCGGTCCTGGGGGACGGTGTGCTCGCCAGCGACAGCCCGCACTGGAAGCGGCAGCGGCGCTTGTTGGCACCGAGCTTTCGGGACGGGCGGATAGCAGACCTCGTCCCCCTGTTCCGTGACGTGTTCCTCGCCCGCATGGAGTGCTGGCCGGCGCTCGTGGCCGGTGGGGAACCACTGAACCTTGCGCGCCAGATGGAGTTGGCGGCCCTCGACAACGGTACGCGCGCCCTCTTTTCCGCCTCCGTCGAGGAGCGCTTCCTGGACGACTTTGCTCTGATCATGCGCCAGATGGGCGAGATCGGTTGTGGGGCCGCTCTGGGAGGTAAAATCGTTCGCGGCCCCAAGGCTAATCGTGAGTTTCACGAGACGATGAGCCGCGTCGAGGGGGACGTGGCCGGGATCATCGAGCAGCGCCGGGCGGATCCGGGGGGAGCGAGGGACATGCTGCGGGTTCTGATCGATGCGCGACCCGGTCCCGGAGGGAGTCCGCTCACGGAGCGACAGATCCGCGACGAGGTGGTGACGATGCTGGTTGCCAGCCACGAGACTACCGCCGTGACCCTCACATGGGCCTCGTACTTGCTGGCCACACACCCCGAAGTGCAGACCGAACTGCAAGGCGAAGTGCAGCGCGTCCTCGGCGGGCGCGGGATCGAGCCCGAGGACGTCGGGCGCCTGCCCTACACACGAATGGTGGTCGACGAGACCCTGCGCCTGTATCCGCCGGTCTGGAACATCGCGCGCCAGACGGTCAGTGACGACGCCCTGGGGGGCGTGGATATTCCCGCCGGTTCCGGGATCGTCGTCAGCCCATTCCTGGTCCATCGCCATGAGGAGTTCTGGGAGGAGCCCGAGCGCTTCGAACCTCGCCGCTTCGAGGGTGGCGAGGGAAAGCACGTAGGCGCTTTCGCCTACATCCCCTTTGCCAGCGGCCGTCACCTCTGCCTGGGCCGGGCCTTTGCCCTGACGGAGGCCATCGTGGGGCTGGCCACCATGGCCCAGCGCTATCGGTTCCGCATGCGCGAGGAGTCGCCTGTGGAGATCGACCCGCTGCTGACCCTGCGGGTTCGTGGCGGGCTGTGGGTTGACCCGTTGCCCCACGATGACGGCCAGCGCGAGGGAACCGAACATGACTGACCTCGCTCCGAGCTCCGCCGTCGCTGCATTTGAGAGCTGGGCCGATGTGTTAGAACATCGCGCCGCTACCCAGCCCGATGATGTGGCCTTCCGCTTCGCCCTCGAGGTCGATCGGGGGGAGGAGAATTGGACCTACGAGCAGATCGTGGCACGCTCAAGGCGCCTGGCCCTGCGCCTGCGTACTCTGGACGCCGTCGGCGAGCGCGTCCTGCTGCTCTATCCCTGGGGCGTGGACTACATCGTCGGCCTGTTCGCCTGCTTCCTCTCCGGCGCGATCGCCGTGCCGCTCTTTGCTCCGCGCCCCAACCGCAGCTGGGGGCGTCTGGCGGCCGTGGCCTGCGACTCCGGGGCGACCATCGCCCTCACGGACTCGAGCGTGGCCGAGCGCGCCCGGATCGAGCTGGTCGACGAGCCTTCCCTGTCGCAGGTGCGCTGGGTTGTAGCGGCCGGCGTGGAGTTGGACGAGGGAGAGGGCTGGACCTGCCCCGATCTGGGGCCGGACTCCCTGGCCATGCTGCAGTACACCTCGGGCTCCACAGCCACTCCAAAGGGAGTGCGCATTCGCCACGGCAACTTGCTCCACAACCTCTCGTCCCTAGAGGCCGCCGGAGCGGCGACTCCCCTGGTGGAGGGCGGCGGCTGGTTGCCCTTCTTCCACGACATGGGTCTGGTCGGCCTGGTGTTCTTTCCGGTCCATCAGGGCCGGCCCGTGAACCTGATTGCTCCCGAGGCTTTCCTTTACCGGCCCCTGCGCTGGCTGCAGCTCATCTCGCGCCATCGCATCAACTGGTCTCCGGCTCCCAACTTTGCTTTTGACCTGTGCGTGCGCCACGCCAGCCCGAAGAAGATCGAGGGCCTGGACCTCTCTTCCTGGGAGGTGGCCTTCAACGGAGCCGAGCGCATCGACCCGAGCACCTTGCGACGCTTTGCCGAGACCTTTGAGCCCTGCGGATTCCGGCCGCAGACCTTCTTTCCGTGCTACGGCCTGGCGGAGTCCACTCTGTTCACCACTGGCACTGCTCGCACTACGGCGCCCTTGACTTGCACCTTCGACCGTCCGGCCTTGGAGGATGGTCTGGTGGTCGAAGTCGATGAGAACGCGAGCAGAAGCGTCGAACTCGTGGCCTGCGGAGCGCCGCGCGTTGGGCAGACGGTCGAGATCGTCGATCCCGGGACCCTGGTCCCCTGTGATGTGAGCGTGGTGGGGGAGGTCTGGACTGCCGGAGATAGCGTGGCGGACGGCTATTGGGAGCGACCCGAACTGTCGCGCGAGGCTTTTGGCGCGCATCTGGCGGGGAGGGGGGAGCGGCGCTTCCTGCGCACCGGAGACCTTGGATTCGTACACGACGGTGAGCTCTACATCGCTGGTCGCATTAAGGACCTGGTGATCATCGCCGGCCGCAATCACTACCCGGAGGACATCGAATCCGCGGCCGAGGGCGCGCACGAGGCTCTGCGTCCGGGGGGCGCCATCGCCTTCGCGGTCGAGGGGGAGCGCGCGGAGCGCCTGATCGTGGCGGTGGAAGTGGATCGGCGGGCGTTGCGCGATAGTGGCGACACCGCGGAGGCGCTGGAGGCGAACCTTCGTGAGGCGGTGGCGGGAGAGCACGAGGTGACGGTGAGCGAGGTCGTACTCTTGCGGCCCAACAGTCTTCCGCGGACCACAAGCGGCAAGAAACAGCGCAGCGCGTGTCGACTGGCGTTCGAACGGGGGGAACTCGAGCGCGTTGAGATCGACTGACTCTTCGGAGTATGAACATGAAAGCGCAGGAACTTAGAGATTGGATGCAGGCGCGCCTGGCCAAGGAGCTGGGTAGAGCCGTGGAGGATGTGGATGTCGAGGCCAATTTCAAGGCCCTCGGACTGGACTCGATGACGCTCATCGGGGTCACCGGTGAGCTGGCCGAGATCGTCGGCGTCGAGTTGCCGGTGGAGATGCTATGGGAGCACGAAACCATCAGCGCCCTGGCGGACGAGCTGGCGCGATTTGTCGCGGGCTCAGGCGCGACGAACGGGCGTGAGTTGCCCGTGGCCGCTCCCATGCAGAATTCCTATCTGGCCGAGGCCACCAGGCTCACACCGATCGAACCCGTTCAACCTCACGGCAGTCAGCGACCGCTCTTCCTGGCTCACGGCCTGACGAACCTGGTGGTGGAGTACAGGTTGCTGACTCAGCACCTCGGCGACGACCAGCCGGTCTTCGCTCTCAAGGCTCAGGGGGAGAGCCCTGGGTCTCTCGAGGAAATGGCGGCCAACTACGTGGACGGCGTGCAGACGATCCAGCGCCGCGGTCCCTATCGCCTGGGCGGGTACTGTTTCGGCGCCATCGTGGCATTCGAGATGGCGCGCCAGTTGAAGGCCGCCGGTGAGGAAGTCGAGTTCCTGGGCATGATCGACGCAGTGCCTCCCAATCCGTCGCGAACGACTGTGCTTGAGAACGCCACCCGCGGGGTGATGCTGGCCGGAAACGCCCTGCGCTTTCCCGCCTTCTTGCTGCAGCGTGCAGTGAATCAGCCGGGCCTATTCCCCGACTACCTCTCCCAGGTTCGTTCGCGCCTGGGGAGCAAGTTGCGCTCGCTGGTGGGCCTGCCCACCGGAACCTCCTCGGAGTGGGCTCGCGAGCACTTCTGGGCTCCGCATGTCGATGCGGTGCAGTCCAACCTGGCCTTGCTCTCCGGGTACCATCCTGGGCCCTACCCTGGCCGACTGTGCCTGTTCCTCTCGGCGGCTCCGACCCTCACGCGCGCCGACGCCGCCTGGCAGTGGAAGCGCTTGAGTGAGGGCGTGGACGTGGTGCGCGTGGGCGGCCTGCACGGCTTGATGCTGAAACCGCCGGAAGTGGAGAACCTGGCCAATGGTATGCGGCCCTACCTGCCGCTGACCGAAGCCTGACGAGGCGGGCTGGACGGGACCGGGGTACAGCGCGAGACTGCCATCATGGGGAGCGCTGCTAGAGGGGGAGTTCCCGGTGTGATCGAGACAGCTCGCCTGCGCGGAGTGCGAATTGAGCCCGCTCACCGCGAGCTCTTGTCGTCTGCGCTCTACGGCGACCCACGGGTCATGGCCACCCTTGGGGGAGCGCTGCTCGAGGGCCAGGCCCTGGAGGCCGCCGTGCGTCGCGGGGTGGACCACTGGACGGAGCACGGGTTCGGCACCTGGCTCTTTTTCAGCGCCGATGACGAGCGCTTCGTGGGCGTCGGCGGGATGCGGTTCTTCGACCTGCCAGAAGAGCCGGCGCGCGTACCGGGATTGATCTACCACATCGCGGCCGACGCGTGGGGGGTGGGCCACGCGACCGAGATCGCCGCGTGCTCCCTGCGCGTGGGTTTTGAGGCGCTCGACTTCGAAGCCATCTCGTCCTGGACCTTGCCGAGCAACGGCGCCTCGCGGCGCGTGATGGAGAAGTGTGGGATGAGCTTCGTGCGCGAGTCCGAATTCGCCGGCCTCGCGCACCACTTCTTCCGTATCACCCGCGCCCGCTGGCAGGCCAGTCGCGGCGCCTGATCCCGAACTCCGTGCCGGGGCGTGACTCCCGAGGGCGTCCATCTATGGGCGGCGTGACCTGAAATGCGAATCAAACGCCGACGGGCCCGTGCGCGCCAGTCAGGCTGCCCTTCTAGGCGCTATGCTGTGGCGCCGCGGGGCCGCCATGGCTCCGCTCTCATTCCTCGTACCCTCCTGCGACGGAGCCCCCATCCCGTGATCGTCCCCCGAACCTCCCGCGCCGAGATCCTCGCCAAGCTGGCGGCCAAGCGCGCCGCATCGAAGCCGATCTGGATCGCCAGCGCAGGCAGCGGCCTGGTGGCGCGTCTGCTCGAAAACGCCGGCGTGGACTGCGTCAACACCTTCTCCGGCGCGCGCCTGCGCGCCAACGGCATGGGCACCATGGCCATGCTCTGGCCGATCCTCGACTCCAACCGCCAGACGCTCGACTACACCGCCGAGGACATCATGCCGGCCCTCGCCGGCACGGCCTTCGTCTGCGCCTGCCTGAACGCCAATGATCCCCTCAAGGACATGGTGCGCGTGATCGAGGAGTGCCGATCGATGGGCGTCCTGTCGGTCTCCAACATCGGGCCGTCGATCAGCTACGTCGACAAGGACAGCCAGATCTACCGCGTCCTGAACCAGAGCGGCGTGACCTTCGAGCACGAGATCGAGTTCCTGCGCGTCGCCAAGGAGATGGGCATGGTCACCATCGGCCTGGCGTTCGACGAGGAAGACAGCGTGCGCCTGGTGGACGAGGCCCAACCCGACGTCTTCTGCTTTCACGCCGGAACCACCAAGGGCGGGCGCGTGGGCTACGACTCGGGGGAGACCATCGAACAGACCGCCCAGCGCACCGAAGCGGCCAACGAGAAGCTGCGCGAGCTGTCCTCGGAGGTCCTGCTCGTGGCCCATGGCGCGGCCATGGAGACCCCCGATGACGCCCAGTTCATCCTGGACCACACCACCTGCGACGGTTTCTGGACCGGCTCGTCCACCGAGCGCCTGCCGATCGAACAGGCCGTCTCCGAGACCGCTGCGCGTTTCGCGGCCCTCGGATTCTCCGCGCGCGAAGAGGCCTGAGCTGTGGCCGGCGCGAAAACGATCGCTGTCCTGGCGACGCTCGACACCAAGGGCGAGGAAGCGGTCTTCCTGCGCGAGCAGCTTGAAGCCCTCGGCAGCCGGGCGCTGGTGGTGGACATGGGCGTCGTGGGCGAGGCGGTCGGCGCTGCCGACCTCTCGCGCGAACAAGTGGCGGAAGCAGGCGGCACGCCCCTGGCCGAACTGCTGCGCGAGCCGACCCGAGAGGCCGCCGCCCCGGTCATGATCGCCGGCGCCACGCGCCTCCTGCGCGAGCGCCTCGAGGCCGGCGAGCTGCACGGCATCCTGGGCCTGGGCGGATTCCAGGGCACGGGCTCCTCGACAGAGATCATGCGCGCCATGCCCTACGGCCTGCCCAAGGTCATGGTCTCGACGGCCGCATCCGGCGACACCTCGTCCTACGTCGACATCAAGGACGTGACCATGATGTTCTCCGTCGGGGACATCCTGGGCCTGAACCTCTTCACGCGCAAGATCCTGGCCAACGCCGCCGGCGCGGCGCACGGCATGGCCTTGGTTGAACTGACCATCGAGCCGAGCACGGGTGACCGCCCCTTGATCGGGATGTCCAACCTCGGGGTCCTGACCACGGGCGCCCTGGAGGCCGTCGCTTACATCGCCGAGCGCGGCTACGAGGTGATCGTCTTCCACGCCATCGGTTCCGGCGGACGCGCGATGGAGCAGATGATGAAGGAGGGCCTGATCGGCGCCGTCTTCGACTACGCCATGGGCGAGATCGCCGACGACGTCTTCGGCGTGTTGCGCGCTGGTGGGCCCGAGCGCCTGACCGTCGCCGGACAGCTCGGCCTGCCCCAGGTGCTCGTCCCCGGCGGCGCGGAACACCTCGGTATCCTCGTCGAGCCCAACGTAGTCCCCGACGAGTGGAAGGACCACGAGCACGTCTTCCACAGTCCTGTGGTCTTCGTCCCGCGCCTGCGGGCGGCAGAGCTCGAACGCGTGGCGCAGGACATCGGCCGGCGACTCCAGCACACCACAGGGCGCGCGGTCCTGATGCTGCCCACCGACGGCACCGGGAGCTACGCCCGACCCGGCGGAGACCTGCGCGACACCGAAAGCGACGCGGCCTTCTTCCAGGCCCTCAAGGCCGCCGTTCCCGCGAGCCTGGACATCGTCGAGCGCGCCACCCATGCCGAGGACCCGGCCTTCGTGCGCGAGTGCGTCGACCGCCTGATCGATCTGATCGAGGCCGAGCCCGACGCCTGATCCGGATGGAGCGCACCAGCCCCGCGCCGCCGACCAGCCTGACCGGCGGCCGCGGCGAGCGACTCGACTTCGTCTTCAGCGCAGGCTGCGAGGGGGGGCGCACTCTCGTTGTGCTCGGCCATGGCCTGACCTCGGCCCACGACCGGCCCTACCTGACGGCCCTCTCCGACGCCCTGGCCGCTGCCGGGCTGGCCTCCTTACGCTTCTCCTTCGCGGGCAACGGCGCCTCCGAGGGGGCGTTTGGCGACTGCACCCTGTCCGCTGAAGTCTCGGACCTGCGCTGTGTCCTCGACGCGCTCGAAGGCTGGCGGGTGGCCTATGTCGGCCACAGCATGGGCGCCGCGGCAGGTTTGTTGTGCGCTGACGGGGACCCGCGCGTGCGCGCCCTGGTCTCCCTGGCGGGCATGGTGCGCGTGCGCGCTTTCTTCCAGCAGCACTTCGCGACCCTCGTCCCCGGACGCGACTTCCTGCTCGGAAGGCGGGCTTGCCCGCTCAGCCAGGCCTTGCTCGACGACGCCCACGCGATCGGTGACCTCCTGCCCCAGGCCGCGCGAGTCACGGTCCCCTGGCTGCTCGTGCACGGCACGGCGGACGAGTGGGTGGGGGAAGAGGACTCCCGGGCGGCTGCCGAGGCATGCGCGGGGCACGCGCAGCAGGTGTCCCTGGTGGGAGCCGACCACCGCTTCAGCGCAGAGCACGACGCACTGTGCGCGGCCGTCGTGCCCTGGCTGACCAGGGTCATGGCCGCGGAAGGCGGGCAGTGAGCCGCTGCTGATCAGCTGCGGATCCAGACGCCGCGCTGCATGCGGTGTGCGCAGCGCGGGCCTTGATGGTGGCCGGGAGCGTGTTGCCAGTGGGCGCCGGCCTTGCAGTGACCGCAGTGCGCGGAATGGACGCGGCCCGGACCGATCACCACGCACGCGGGCACGGGACCGGCTGGCTCAATCCCCCAGGCGAGCCGCGACCCAGTCGCGCTCGTCGAACAGGGCGTAGAAGTCCGGGTACTCCGCCAGGGGCAGGCGCGTCACGTGGGCCCGGGAGGCGATCGTGGCCGGATCCGTGTGGGAGCGCGACTCCTCCAGGGGCAGGCGTCCATCGGGACCGGGCACGGCGGGGATCGGGGGCGGGTCGCCGGGGAAGAGGATCTCAAAGCGCCCGCTCTCGAAGCGCTCATCGAACAGGCGCCGGCGCTCGTTCGCGATGTGCTGCTCGAGCAGGGCTAGGACCGCGCCCAGCTCGTCCTTGGTGAGGTGCCCGTGGCGCAGGTCCCACTCGACGGGTCCGGCGGGCGTCGGTGAGGGAGCTGCGCTGACGGGCGGCCGCGCCTGCTCGCTGTCTTTGGGCGAACCGGTGGCTGGTGGGGCGCCGGCAACGGACGTGGGGTCGGCCGCACGCGGCGCGGGGAGAATGTCCGAGGAGCTAGTCGGCGCATCGGCTCCCTCGACACTCGCCGGCGCGAGGTGTCCGGCGTCGCTTTCCGCTTCCTCCGGGAGGCGCAGCTTGTTCCACCAGAGAACGAGTCCGATGGCCAGGCAGGTCGCGGCGATGCAGGTGCGCAGGAAGGCTGAATTCAATGGGACGGACTTCTTTTGCCCATGCAGTCTAGCAGATTCGATAAGGGCGCCCACCTCGGGTGGCTTCGGTTTGGGCGGCCCGCCGCAGGGAGCGCAGCAGTCGGCCCGCAGCCAGACCAGGAGTCGAGCCTTTGCGCGTGGTGAGGGATCCTCCGGCAGCTAGACTCGCCGTCATGGTCCCCGATCGACGTGTCTTTCTGGGCTGGGATCGTCCTGCCATCGACGCGGCTGCCGAATGGCTCCTGGCTCGCGGCGATCCGGGGGGGGAGGGGACGCTCGTAGCACTTCCCGGCGCCCAGGCCGGACGCCTGCTCGACGAGCGCCTGGCGCGCGCCGTGACGGGCGGGGCGTTCGGCGACCGCGAGCTGCCCCAGACCGTGACCGTCGGCCACCTGCCGGACCGCCTGTTGCAACTCGATGCCCCCGCTGCCTCGCGCCTGACGCGCACGCGGGCCTGGGAGCGCGCCCTGCGTGCCCTCTCCACCTCGCGCCTGGAACGCCTGGTGGCCTTCCCACCTGGACCGGACGATCACCGCGAGTGGCGACGACTGGCCATCGAGGTGCGCACCGTCTTCGGCCAGCTCGCGGCCGAGCGCTGTGCCTTCGCGGACGTGCTGACGGGCCCCCTGGCCGAGGGCATGCCGGGAGAGCGCGGCCGCTGGGAGGCCATGGCAGCGGCCCAGGTGTCCTATGAGCAGGTCCTGGCCTCCGCGGGGCTCTGCGACCCACACCTCGGTCGTCTGGCGGCGATCGAGGCCGGCGCAGGCGCCGCCGGTGGCCCAGCCGTCGTGTTGCTGGGCGTCGTCGAGATGGGAGGGCTGCATCGAAGGCTGCTCGAGACCCGCGATGACGTGACCGCGCTCGTGATCGCGCCGGAGGAGCTTCGGACGTCCTTTGACGAGCTGGGTTGCGTGGAGACCGACGCCTGGCTGGAGCGGGGGTGGAGCCTGCCCACGGAGCGCTGGCAGGTCGCCGAGGGCCCTGGCGGACAGGCGCGCCTGGCCCTGGACGCCATCGCTCGCTGGGGCGGGCGCTTCGCCCCCGAGTCGATCACGATCGGTGTCCCCGACGAGGAAGTCGTTCCCTTCCTCGAGGGTCGTCTCGCCGAACAGGGGATCTTCGCACGCCACGTGGCCGGGACACCCTCGCGCCGCACGTCGCCAGCGCGCCTGCTGGAAGCGACGGCCGCCTTTCTGGCCGGTGGTCGCTTCGAAGACCTGGCCAGCCTGCTGCGCCACCCCGACCTGGAGCAGCGCCTGGCGCGCGGACTGGAGGGAGCGCTGGATTCCACGACCCTCTCCGAGGTGCTCGATCGCTACCACTGCGAACACCTCCCCGGCGCCCTCTCGGGGGAGTGGCTGCGCTGCACCGAGCGCGGCTCGGCGGGCGTGTCGGAGGTACTGGAGTCAGTTTCGCGCAACCTCGACGCCATGCTCGGCCCGCTCACCGGCCCGGAGCGGCCCCTGGCGGCCTGGGCGCCGGCCGTGCGCGCACTCCTGATTGAGGTCTACGGGGAGCGCACTCTCGATCCCGGTGAGGAGGCCGCTCGTCGCCTGGGCGCTGCCCTGGCGGCCCTCGCCCGCGCGCTTGACGAGGCGCAGGGGGTGCCCGGGGCGGCGGACGCCGACCTGCCGGCTGCGGAGGCCCTGGCGATGGTCCTCGAGGAGGCCGGCGGCGACCCCATCGCGGCCCGCATTCCAGGGGCCGAGGAAGCGTCGATCGAGCTCGCCGGATGGCTGGAACTGGCCCTCGACGAAGCCCCGGCCCTGGTGCTGACGGGTTTCAACGAGGGCAAGCTGCCCGCCGCCGTCACCGGCGACAGCTGGCTGCCCGACGGGCTGCGGGGCGAGCTGGGCCTGCCCGATGACGCCCGGCGCCTGGCCCGCGACCGCTACTTGCTGGAGTGCATCGTCCACTCGCGCGAGGAGGCCGTGTTCGTCGGCGGTCGGCGCAGCGCGGACGGGGAGGCCCTGCTCCCCAGCCGCCTGGCTCTCTACGGTTCGGGGGAGGAGATGGTTTCTCGCCTGTGCCACGGACTGTCCGCCATCCAGGAGCCGCGGCCGGAGGTCGCTCTCGGAGGACCCGCGCGCGGCTTGCACCCTATCGCGGGAGTGGTCGCCCCCACGCGCTGGAGCCCGAGCGCCTTCGGTGGCTACCTGAGTTCGCCCTACGCATTTGCCCTCGGTCGGGCGCACCTCCAGACCCTCGACGATCGCGCGCGCGAGATGGACCCGCTCCAGTTCGGGATCGTGGTGCACGAGGTCCTGCAGCGCTTCGGCGCGGGCGATGCGGCGGACTCGAGCGATGCGCGGGCCGTGCACGCTTCCTGTGAAGCCGAGCTCGAGCGCGTTTGTCATCAACGCTTCGGGGCGCGCCCCCAGGCGGCGGTGCAGTTGCAGCGCCGCCAGTTGTCATGGCGCCTTGGTCTGTTCGCCGAGGTCCAGGCGCAGCGGGCAGCCGCTGGCTGGCGCATCGAGTGCACGGAGTGGTCGCCGCAAGGCGTGACCCTCGATGTGGACGGCGGAGCGGTCGAGCTTGTGGGGCGCATCGACCGCATCGATCGTCATCGCGACGGCCGCTGGGCGCTGCTCGACTACAAGACATCTGAGGGGTCCCTCGACCCGACCACGGCCCACCGCTCACGCTCCGGGGAGTGGCGCAGCCTGCAGTTGCCGCTCTACGCGTTCATGGCGCGCGAACTGATCGGGACGGGCGAGTGCGACCTGGGATTCTTTCAGGTCGGGGCTAACGCGGAGCGCGTGCTGGTCCGCACCGTACAAGGCTGGGACGAGAGTGCGCTCGCTGAGGCTCTCGAGCGGGCGCGCGAGATCGTGCGCGAGGTGCGTGCGACCCTCGCCGCAGGGGAGTCTTTCGAGCCCGGCGCGCCCTACCTCGGCGACCCGATCATGGCGGCGGTCTTCGGCCAGGGACTTCTGGGAGACGGCGCTGAAGACGGTGGAGAGGGAGGGCGCACGTGAAACCCTGCCACGCCGTCACCCTGGCGTCCGCGGGCGCCGGCAAGACCTACCAGCTCAGCGGGCGCTTCGTCGATCTGCTGCTGGCGGGAGTCGCCCAGGAGAAAATCCTGGCCACGACCTTCACGCGCAAGGCGGCCGGGGAGATCCTCGAGCGCGTGCTCCGGCGCCTGATGAAGGCCGTCGACGATCCCGCCGAGCGCGCGGCCATCGCGACAGGGCGCACCTTCGGCGGCGAGTTCGACGGGCCCGAGGCGTTGCGCTTGCTCGTGCGCCTCGCGCGCGGCTTGCAGCGCTTCGAGGTGCGTACGATCGACTCCTTCTTCGTCACCCTCGGTCACCTCTTTGCCGCCGACCTCGACCTGGCCCCGGGCTGGACCATCGCCGACGAGCACGCGCGCGCCGCCCTGGAGGACGAGGCCCTCACGCGCGTTCTGGCCGCCGCGGACGAGGAGGACTTTGCCGCGCTGCTGCGGGAGCTGCAGACCGACGGCGGGGCGAAGCGCAGCGTGCTCTCCTCCATGAAGGGTGTGGTCGACCGTGCGCGGGCGATCTTTCTGGAGAGCGAGCGCGAGGCCTGGTTGCGGGTCAGCACGCCGCCAGCGCCAGCGCCCGAGGCGCTTGCGGGAGCCCTGGCGGCGATCGAGAGCTGCCCCCTGCCGACGAACAAGAGTGGCGGGCAGGACAGTCGCTGGGTCAAGGCCCACGGGCTGCTTCTGACGTGCGCGCGTGAGGGGCGCTGGAAGGAGCTTCTGGGGAACGGGATCTTCGGCAAGCACCTTTCAGGAGATGGCGAGTACTACAAGAAACCGATCCCCGAGGCCTACCGTGTCGCCCTTGAGGTCCTGTGCGCCGCCGCCGCCCACGACCTGCTCGCGCGCCTGGCGGATCGTAATCGGCGGGCCCACGACCTGCTCGGTCGCCACGAGCAGGCGCTAGCAGCGATCAAGCGTGAGCGCGGTGTCTACGCCTTCGAGGACCTCCCGCGTGCCCTGGCTCCCGCGCACGACGGGGGCCCGGGGCCGCTCGAGATGCGCGAGGTGGACCTGGCCCTGCGCCTTGATACGCGCATCGATCACCTGCTGCTGGACGAGTTCCAGGACACCGCTCCCGTGCAGTGGCGCGTCCTGAGGTCGATGGCCGAGGAGATCGCCGCCGACGGCACTGGCGAGCGCAGCTTTTTCTGTGTGGGGGACGTCAAGCAGTCGATCTACGGTTGGCGCTCGGCCGAGCCGCGCCTGCTGGAAACCCTCGAAGGATCGCTCAACATCGAACCGACGGGCTTGCAGAAGAGCTATCGCTCCTCGGCGGTCGTGCTCGATTCGGTCGGGCGCGTCTTCGCCGGTATCGGCGCCACGCCCGCCTTCGAGGGGGACGACTACAAGCCACTGCGCCTGGCCGCGCGCCGCTTCCAGGAGCGCTTCGAGGTGCAGGAGGCGGCCTGGGAGTTGCCGGGAGCGGTGGAGCTGCGCGAGGCTCCCGGCCCGGAGGAGGGCGTACGCGAGGGCGTTGGCGAGCGAGACGCGAAGGTGATGAAGCTCGCACTGAGGCGCGTCGCGGCCCTGGCCGAAGCCGAGCCAACGGCCACGATCGCCGTGCTCGTACGCACGCGCAAGAGGATCCCCGTGCTGATCGACGGCCTTCAGCGCGCCGGTCTACGCGCAAGCGGCGAGGGTGGCAATCCCCTGACCGACTCGGCCGCCGTCCTGCACGCCCTCTCCCTCTTTCATCTCGCCGATCATCCCTCCGACAGCCTGGCCGCCTTTCACCTTGCGAGCTCGCCGCTGGGAGAGGTCCTGGGTGAGCCCGACCTGCCCCAGGGTGGAGCGCGGCTGGGAGCGATCGTGCGTCGGCGCCTGGCCGACGAGGGCTACGGAGCGCTGTGCGCGGCCCTGGTGGAGGCCGTGCAGGGACACGACGCCTACGGGGAGTGGGATCGACGGCGCTTCCGCCAGCTGGTGGATCTGGCCTTCGCCCAGGAGGATCGCCTGGGGCTGCGCGCCGATCGCTTCTGCGACCTGGTGCGAAAGATGAGCGTCGAGGACCCATCGGCGGCGCAGATCAAGGTCATGACCTTGCATGGCGCCAAGGGGCTGGAGTTCGACGCGGTGATCCTGTGCGAACTCGACGGCAGCCTGGCTCGCGCGCGGGGGGGATTCCTGTACGAGCGCCCCGACCCACAGGGGCCGGTGACCTTCGTCAGCGCAGACCCAGGGAAGGTTGTCGGCCGGCTGTCCCCCGAGCTCTGCGAGCTGCAGGAAGCCCAGCTAGCGCGCGAGGCGCAGGAGGCCCTGTCGCTCCTGTACGTCGGCATGACCCGCGCCCGCCAGCGCCTGGAGTTGTTGGTGCACTACAGGGCAGAGGACAAGGAGCCGGCGGCGAGCCCAGCGGGGATCCTGCGCTCGGCCCTGGGGAATGGACCGGTTACGGATGACGGCCTCCTGTGGCGTCACGAGGACTCGAGCGAGGCATGGCAGAAGGCTCTGAAGCCGGGCTCGCCCGCCCGAGTCCTGCTTCCCGCGCCTACCTTCGCCCTGGCGCCCGCTCGCGCGCCCCGACGGCTGCCGCGACGCAGTCCATCGGCGGAGGAGGGCGGCACGGCCAGGCGCGCGAGCGACGTGCTTGCGAGCGGCTCGACCCCCGCCCTGCGCCAGGGTTCCCTGATCCACCGCTGGTTCGAGGAGGTCGAGTGGCTGGAGGACTTCGATCAAGGACAGGCTTCCCTGCTCGAGATCGGGCGTGCGATCGAGCCCGACGACGAGCGCAGGCGGTCCGCCTTGCAGCTGTTCGAACGCGCCCTCGAAGCCCCCGCGATCAAGGCCGCCCTCCAGCGCCCCGCGGGCGAGGCCACGCTCTGGCGCGAGCGCACCTTCCGGGTCGTGATCGGGGAAGGGGCCGAGGCCGCGCTGTGGAACGGCGTCTTCGACCGCGTCGTCCTGTACGGTCCCCCGGGCTCGTGGGTGAGGGCCGAGGTGTTCGACTTCAAGAGCGACAGCGTGCAAGGGGCGCAGGTCGCAGAGCGCGCGGAACACTACCGCCCGCAGCTAGAACGTTACCGCGACGCCCTGGAGGTCCTGACCGACCTCGACCCCGCGGCGATCTCAATCTGCCTGCTGTTCCTGCACCCTGGCGAGCGCTTCGAGTTCTAGCGTTTCTCCCCGCGCGCGCAGGCTTCGAACGCGGGCCGCGCACCCATTGCCCCCCCGCGAGGCGTTTTTTCCTCGCGGCTGGGCGCGCCCTGCGGCATCCTCGGGGTGGAGCGAAACCCGTCTCGCTGCGCACCTGATGCCCAACGTCCGCAACACCACTCGCGCTCCCCTGGCAGTGCCCCTTCCCGGGGGAAAGAAACTGCGCCTGGGGCCCTTGAACACCGGGCAGGTCACGGGCAAGGCCCTGCAATCGGCGGCTGTGCAAGCCCTGATAGAGGCCGGTACGCTCGAGCTGAGCGTCGGCGGCGGAGGCAAGGGGAGGCTCTCGGGCGGAGGTGACCTGGGGCGCACCGGCCGCAGCCACGAGGGCGGTCGCGGGATGAACCAGAGCGGCGATCGCTGAGCGCGTTTGAGCGCCCATGTCCCGCCAGGACGCATCGCCAGCCTCTAGCCGGCGCTCTGGCACCCGCTCGCTTTCGCAGCGGGGGATGGCTCCCCGAGTAGGACTTGAACCTACAACCCTTCGGTTAACAGCCGAATGCTCTACCAATTGAGCTATCGGGGAACGCAGGCGGCAGAGAATACCCCCGGGTGTGGGGGATGCAAGGCCGGACCTTCTTTCGTCCGGCGGCGGTGCGCGGCTGCAGACAATCTCGCCGCGAACACCGATCAGGTAAGAGGAAAGCCCCGGGAATGTGGGTCGAGGATCACGGGCGTGGACGGCAGGGCGTCCAGGTTGAACCCCTCCAGCAGTTCGGCGGGAGATGCCGGCTCCGAACATGCCTGCCCCGCTGTCCGCGCCGCCCAGGCCACCACGGCGTTGGGATCGACCCCCGCCGTTCGCAGGGAGGCGAGTGAGAGGTCGTCGCGGCGCTTGGCCAGGCGACGGCCGTCGGGATCACAGACGAGGGGGACGTGGAACCAGCACGGGTGGGGCAGGCCGAGGGCGCGCTGCAGGAGCACCTGGCGCGCTGTGCTCGCCAGCAGGTCGTCCCCGCGCAAGAGGGTGTCCACTCCGGAGCGCGCGTCGTCCACGACCACCGCCAGCTGGTAGGCGATCTGACCGTCGCGTCCGGTGACGGGGAAGTCTCCTACCTCGGAGGCGACGTCGACCGATCGCGCGCCGCGGCAGCCATCGGTGAACTGCACCGTTCCAGGTTCGACGCGCAGGCGCAGGGCCGCTTGACCGTCAGCGTGAGCCCGGGCCTCGGCCAGGGTCTCGAACCGTCCGCGGCAGGTGCCGGGGTAGCGGGTCGTGCCGTCCTCCGCGTGCGGCGCGCTGCTCGCCTCGAGGATCTCGCGCCGGGTGCACACGCAGGGGTAGAGGACACCCGCGGACTGGAGGTCTTCGACGGCCGCGTGCAGCTGCTCGTGGCCCTCGCTCTGCACGAGCACCGGACCGTCCCAGTCCAGCCCCAGCCACTCAAGATCCCGCAGGCAGGCATCCGCCATGCCGGGCCGGACCCGGGAGCGGTCGAGGTCCTCCATGCGCAGGAGACAGCGGCCACCGCGCGCCCGCACCTGCCACCAGGCCAGCAGGAACGAGCGCGCGTGCCCCAGGTGCAGCAGACCCGTGGGGCTGGGCGCCAGGCGCCCGGTCGGGGGCCGGGGGTCCGACATCAAGACGGGGTCGCCATCAATACCGGTAGTGGTCCGGCTTGTAGGGCCCTTCCTTGGGGATGCCGAGGTAGGCGGACTGCTCGTCGGTCAACTCGGTCAGTTCGACTCCGAGCTTGTCGAGGTGCAGGCGCGCCACGCGCTCGTCGAGGTGCTTGGGCAAGGTGTAGACCTTGTTCTCATAGAGCGAGGCGTTGGCGAAGAGCTCGATCTGCGCCATGACCTGGTTCGTGAAGCTGTTCGACATCACGAAGCTCGGGTGGCCCGTCGCGCAACCGAGGTTCAACAGGCGTCCCTCGGCCAGAATGATCACCGAGTGGCCATCGGGGAAGGCCCACTCGTCTACCTGCGGCTTGATGTTGATTCGCTGCACGCCCTCGATGTTGACCAGGCCTGCCATGTCGATCTCGTTGTCGAAGTGGCCGATGTTGCCCACGATCGCGTTGTGCTTCATGCGCGACATGTGGTCGGCGGTGATGATGTCCTTGTTGCCGGTGGTTGTGATGAAGAGGTCGGCCTCGGCGACTACCGACTCCAGTGTGCAGACCTGATAGCCCTCCATGGCGGCCTGCAGGGCGCAGATCGGATCGATCTCGGTCACGATCACCCGTGCGCCCTGGCCGCGCAGGGACTGGGCGCAACCCTTGCCCACGTCGCCGTAGCCGCAGACCACGGTGATCTTGCCTGCCAACATCACATCCGTCGCGCGACAGATGCCGTCCACCAGGGAGTGGCGGCAGCCGTAGAGGTTGTCGAACTTGCTCTTGGTGACCGAGTCGTTGACGTTCATGGCGGGGAACGGCAACTCGCCGCGCTCGACCATCTGGTAGAGGCGGTGCACGCCGGTCGTGGTCTCCTCGCTCACCCCGCGGATGTTCGCGGAGATCGCGGTCCACCTGCCGGGCGTCGCGGCGTGGATCTGCGCCAGACGCCCGAGCAACTCCGTCCAGTCCTCGCCGGCGTCGGCATCGGGAGCGGGGACGGCCCCGGCGGCCTCGAACTCGGCGCCCTTGAGCACCATCATGGTCGCGTCGCCCCCGTCATCGAGGATCAGGTTCGGGCCCTCGCCGTCGGGCCAGTCGAGGGCGCGCTCGGTGCACCACCAGTACTCCTCGAGAGACTCGCCCTTCCAGGCGAAGACCGGGACGCCGCGCGGCTCGCTCACGGTGCCCTGGGCACCGACCGCCGTCGCCGCCGCTGCGTGGTCCTGGGTCGAGAAGATGTTGCACGAGGCCCAGCGAACCGCGGCTCCCAGTTCGGTCAGGGTCTCGATCAGGACCGCCGTCTGGATCGTCATGTGCAAGGAACCGGTGATGCGTGCACCGGCGAGGGGCTGGCTGCCGGCGTATTCCTCGCGCAGGGCCATCAGGCCCGGCATTTCGTGTTCGGCCAGCTCGATCTCCTTGCGGCCGAAGGCGGCCAGGTCGAGGTCCGCGACCTTGAAGTCGGAGAGGGTCTCGGGGGCGGTGGTGCTCATGATCTGGATCGGGGTGGGAGTGGGGCCCGGCAATCGGGCGTGGGGTGCAGGGAGTGTAAGGGAGAGATGAGGTCGGGCGCTCGAGGTCAGCCTCGCGGTTTGCGTCCGCGAACGGTGTACAGCGGCAGACCGCCGCCGGGAAGTGGACCCTGGCCAGCAGGGGGGGCCGGGCGGTAGCGGTCGTCGAGGGCCTCCATGCGCACGCTCTCGAATCCGGACGCCGCGAAGGCTTCGCCCACGTCGTGGGCGTCGAGGCCCAGGTGGCGGTCACCGAGTTCGGTTTGTAACCACGCCTCGCGGTGGGGGACGAGCTCGACCACGACCGCCGTGCCGCCCGGGCGCAGGACGCGGAAGATCTCCGCCAGGCAACCGGCCGGGTCGGGGAGGTGGTGGAGGACCATGGCCGCCACGGCGCCGTCGAGCTCGCCGTCCTCGATCGGCAGGGCATCGAGCTCACCGAGGCGCAGGTCGATCTCGGTCTCCGAGGCCCCTTCGGAGAGGCGGGCGCGGGCCTCCTCTAGCATCCCCGGCGAGCTGTCCACGCACACGATGCGCGCGCACAGTCCGAGCATGGCGCGGGAGACATAGCCGGTTCCGCAGCCGAGGTCGGCCCAGACCTGGTGGGGGGGCATCAGGTTGGCGACCGCCCGCTGTCGGGCCTGGCCCGAGGCGAACTCGACGCCGATAGTGTCCCAGCGTCCTGCGACGCGATCGAAGAATTCGGGCGAGACCTCGCGCCGCTCCGCGACCACCTGCCGTAGGCGCTCTAGGTCACCTGTGTCCTGCTCCATGTCCGCAGAGAGGGCGCTCCAGAGACGGGTCGCGAGGCGTGGCTCTCCATTGGCGTTCTCTATCCCCAGGCGCAGGAAGGTGCTCGTTCCCGCATGGCGCTGGGCGAGCAGGTCGTGGTCGCGAAGGACGCGCAGGTGGTTGCTGACCCGGCTCTGGGCCAGGGCGAGCGCCCGCGAGAGTTCTCCAACCGACAGCTCCTGGCGCTCGAGGAGGCACAGAATACGCAGGCGGATCGGATCGCCCAGGGCCCGCAGGAGGGTCGGGGGGGCGAGGCGCCTGGCTTCATCGGACTTGAACATTCCATCACACTAGACTGATAAATGCGGTCAGGCCAGCCCCAAGTCCCATATTCTTGCGCCCCACCCGGTCGCAAAGGCCCTCAGGGCAGCTCGGCCAGGTCCAGGCGCCACTCGAGGGCGACTTCCAGGTCGATGCGGACCAACGGCGGCTGAGGCCGCCCACCCTGCTCGGGATCGACCTGCAGGACGACAAGCCCCGCGGGCAGGTCTGCGTCGGGTTGGGGCCCGGCGATCACCTCACCTGCGAGCTCGAAAAGACAGGAGTAGCGGTGTAGGCCGTCCTCGTCGCGTCCGAGGTGGCACAGGTCTGCCTCGCGATCGGGGTCGACTCCCAGGGTCTGCAGTTCCTCCCGCAGGCTCGCTCCGAAGGCATCCGCACGCTGCACGGCGTAGTTGCGACAGGCGACGCAACCGCAGGCTTCCGAGGCCGCAATGGTCCCCTGCGAGGCACGCCGCGTTGCCTCGGGGTCACAGCGCAGGGTCCAGGGGCCGAGGGTGCGCTCCTCCATCAGAGCCCAGGTTCGCTCACTGCACGTCGATCGGGACGATCGCGAGCACCTCGAGCTCAACCGTTCCACCCGGCAGGCTGATCCTGCATTGGTCGCCGGTCGACAGGCCGAGCAGGCCTTGGGCCAGGGGCGCGCGGTAGCTGACGATGTTGCCGGAGCTGTCGTTGTCGGGGATGTCCGCATCCCACGGGCCGAGGATCGCGATCGTGCTCTCCTCGCCCAAGCCCGTGTCGCGATAGCGTACCTCGGTTCCCGGGCAGACCATGTCCTCCGGCAGGCTGGCGTCCTCCAGGAGTCGCGCGTGCACGGCATCCGATTCCATCTCGGCCAGGCGCGTTGTGAGGTTGCCCTTTTCCTGCAAGGCCATCTCCCACTCGGCGTTCTCGGACAGGTCGCCCAGGGCGGCCGCGGCGCCGATGGCCTTCTCGTTGGCCGGGATCTTGACGTCGCGTAGCTCGCGCAGGTTGGCGTTGAAGTGCGCCAGCCCGCTGCGGGTCGTCCATATTTCCTCCCCCTCCCAGAAGCCACGCTCGCGGGCGTCGTCGAGATCGAGGTCGGAGTGGAAGATGACCGAGGTGATGAGGTTGTCGATGGACTCGTCGATGCCCTGTTGCACCTGCAATTGGATGCTGCGCAGGGTCTCTGGCTCCGCGTCGACGAGCATGGTCTGAAGGCGTGGATTGCGACCGGAGGTCAAGAACTCGACCAGACGGTTGAGGCTGCGTGCCGAGTGCGCGTTTTCCCGACGTTCCTTCCAAAGGCGTGCGGCGAGGGAGACCAGGGACTGGGCGCGCCGAGGCGCGGGGGGGTAATCGCCCTCGAGGCGGTCATCCTCCGCGAGGCGCGCCAGGGCCACCAACAGGTGGGGAGCGCGCTGGGGGCGGGTGAGCAGCTTGGCGTAGAGTTCGCCCAGCAATCGTTGATGCCCGTCCGCCATGAAGCTTTCGACCAGCGAGCGCAGCATCCCGGGCGGGGCGTACTGCAACTGCTTCCCGACCTCGGTCAGCCAGTCCTTACCGAAGACCTCGGGCAGGACCTCGAGAGCCGCTTCCTGATCGCGCAGGGTGGGCAGGGCAGCCAGGGCCGCCCAGGCCGGGTGGGCCGTGTCGGCGCCAGCAGGCCCAGCCGTGCCCCCGGAGGCTTCGGCGTCCTCCTCGCCCACTGCCGCCGAGAGCCGGGCCTTGAGGGCCTCGGGGGTCTCGCCGCTGGCTGCTCGGATCGCAAGCCAGGCCGCTATGCGCCAGCCGAGGGGCTCTTCCTCGTCCGCCGCTCCGGTCGCGAGCGCTTCCAGGGCGAGTTCGATCAGGGCCGGCTCCTGCTGGTGGCCACCCAGGACGCCCCGGCAGCGCTCGAGCACCTCCTCGAGGGAGGTCAGGGCCTTCAACTGGCGCTGGAGTTGTTCACAGGGGTCGGCCGCCTCTAGCAACAAGCGCAGCTCCATGCGCTGACCGCTGCCGGCGAGACGGAACCACTTGCTGTCCTCGGCGAGCTTCTTGACCCTGCGCCACCAGGCGCTCCAGCCGCTGCCCTCCAGGCCGACCTGCGCCAGGGCATTCTTGACCGAGATCAGGGTGACGCGCCCGTTGTAGCGCTCCAGGATGGTGCGCAGGACCTCCAGAGGTTCCTTCTTGATGCGCTTCTTGAGGGCGTCGGGGTCGTGGAAGTACATGGCGCGCAGGTCGCTCTCGGGGAGCACCTCGAAGATGTCGAGGGCCGCGGAGAGCGGGAAGTGGTCCGAGAGCCCGCTGTGAAAACGCACCCCGACCGTTCCCTCGCCGGTCTCCGTAACCTCGCCCGTTCCCCAGCCTCCGGCGTGGTACACGACGGCGCCGGTCTCGAGCGCGCGCAGACGACGGAACGCACTCCAGGAACGGCGCGGATCGTTGCCTTGCGCGGTCAGTCCCGTCAGCTCGACGGCTTCTTCCCACCAGGGTTCCTCACTCCAGGCAGCCAGGGCGAACTCGGTAAGCTTGGAAGCGAACTCGGCCTGGGGCGCGCCGGCCACCAGGGCCGTGCCCAACAGACTGGCGCCGTCCGCGTTGCGATCAGCCAGCTCCAGCAGGTCGCAATGCTGGCGCACGAGTGGCACGCAACGAGCGATGCGCTTCTTCTCGCCCGCGACCAACAGAGCGGGTAGCAGGTTGTCGAGCGCCTCTTCGGAGTTCATCAAGGCGAGCCACGCATCGTCGAAGGCCTGCCAGCTTTCCTGGGCAACAAGGATCGGAAGGCTCATGGGACGGGTTCCCTGCGGTAGAGCCCGCTCGCGGCCCGTGCGTGGATAGCTCCGGGACCGAGCGAGGCGAAGACGATTTGGAGGCAGACAGGCGCCCCCGCGGAGACCAGGGGTCCCGGCGAGGGCGCGCATCCCCTAGAGTGCTCGATCGGCCGTGCAGGATCCAGGCCCGCGGCGAGAATCGGAGAGCGTCCTTCGCGCTTCTCGCCCCGGAGCCCGTACACGCAGTCGGAGACGGGGGTATAACTGGCCCGTGCGCCCTGACGCCCACCCATGATCGCCCTCGCCCTGCTCCAGTTGCTCGCTCTGGAGGGCGGCACGGTCCACACCATGGTCCCCGGGGACGAGCCGCGCCCGGCGACCCTGCTCGTTAGCGATGGACGCATCGAGGCCGTCGGCCCAGAGCTCAGCGTGCCGGAGGGGGCCCTGCGGATCGATGTCCGCGGGCGCCACCTGGTGCCGGGCCTGATCGACGGCATGGTCCATCACGACCTCGCCCACGACCCGCTCTATGTCCTGGCCGGGGTGACCTGCGTGCGGGACATGGGCAACGACCTCGGCTCGATCTTCACCGCCCGCTCCGCTCCCGTGCGAGATCGGGGCCCCGGCCCGGACCTGGTGATCTGCGGCGCGGCCTTCGACGGTCCCCGGCCCAGCACGACCGAATCCGTGGTCGTGAGCGGCGCGGCCGATGTCGAGGACAAACTGCCGCGCCTGCACGAGCTGGGCATCGACTTCGTCGCCATCCAGCACGGCCTACCTCCTGAGGCCTGGCGCCGACTGCTCTCCCTGGCTCATGAGCGCGGCCTCTCGGTCTGCGGTCCCTTGCCGCGCGGGGTCAGCCTGGAGGACGCTGTGGCTATGGGGCAGGACGGCCTGTGCACTATGGAGGCCTTCCCGCCGACTCGCGGTGCCTGGGGCGAGATGGACGCGGAGGTCATGGAAGGGCGCGTCGCGACCTTGAAGGGCAGCGCCCTGGTCATCACGCCGCTGCTTTGGGCCTACGCCCAGCGCGCCCAGGATCCCGGCCAGGATCCGCCGGCCCTGCGCCGACTGGCGCCGCACTACGAGGACTGGTGGATGGCGGAGCTGGAGGCGCGCCGTCCGCTCCTCGATGAGCCAGGCCGCACCCGCAGCGCGGCCCTCCTCGAGCGGCAGCTCGAGCTGGTGAGCTCGCTCTGGGGGGCCGGCGTGGGCCTGCTCCCCGGAAGCGCGGCGCCCAACCCCTGGGTCGCGCCCGGGGACGGCCTGCACGACGAACTCGCTCTCCTGGTGCGCGCCGGGCTTCCCCCCTCGGCAGTACTCGAACTGGCCACCAGCGGCGCCGCGTCGCGCCTCGGGCTGGCGCGGGAGCGCGGCACCCTGCAAGTGGGCCGTATCGCGGATGTGCTGGTGCTCGACGGCGACCCACGGGAAGGGCTTGCCTGTCTGCGGCGCCCTGAACAGGTCGTCCTACGCGGAGTGCTGCTGGAGGCCGGAGACCTACAGCGCATGAGCAGCGGCCTGCTTGAGCGCCAGGACGCCGCACGCGCCCGGGCACTGCGTCCGATCGAGGTCGGGGCCCCCACGACTCCCAAGGGCGGGCTGATCCTGCTGGCCGGGCGCGTGGAGACCGTCGCCCTGGGGCGCACGGTCTCCGCCGAGCGCTACGCCGTGGTCGACATGGGCGATGGCCTGCTGGCCTATTGCACGCGGGCACAGACCCGCGAGGGTGACGCGCGCACGACCCTCACCCAGCGTATCCGCGCCGGCCGCCTGGAGGGTTTTGAGCTCGCGATCGAACGCGGGACGGACACGATCACGATCGATGGGATCCTCGTTAGCGGCCAGCTGCGCATCCAGCGCCGCTTCAACGGCACGCACCTCGACGTGACCGCGATCAGCGAGCACCTGGGCCTGTTCGATGTGGGCTCGATCGCGACGGCCCTCGTTCTTGGCCAGCGCGAAGCTCTTGGCGAGCTGCGCGTTCTGACCCTTGAGGACATCGAACCCGCTCTCGTGCGCTGGGTCCACGAGCGCGACGCCGATGGCGTGCACCTCGTGCGCACGGGCGTCGGCGGCCTGCTCTGCACTTTCGGCCCGGCCGGGGGCGTCGAGCATCTCGAGCGCACCCAGGGATCTGGGACCGTGCGCACCCTCGGCGGCGCCGTCGAGACCTTCGGCGGCCCGGGTCTGCCGGCGCGCGCCAGGTGAACGCATGACGGACACGGATTCAGGACCGGACCCGCGCCGAGCCACCTGCGTGGCGCGGGTCGGTGAGTTCGAGCCCCTCGCCCTAGGTCCCCTGAGCATCTGGCCGCCGGTCGTCCTGGCTCCCATGGCCGGCGTGACGAGCTACCCCTTCCGCAGCCTGTGCCGCGAGTTTGGCGCCGGACTGGCCGTGTCGGAGATGATCACCGCGCGAGGATTTCGCGAGGGCAACGCGATGACCCTGCTCCTGGCCCGTGGCGGTCCCGACGAGCACCCGCGCTCGGTCCAGGTCTACGGCTCCGATCCAGCGGATGTGGCGCCCATGGTGGCGAGCCTGGTCGCCGACGGGGTCGAGCACGTTGACATGAACTTCGGCTGCCCGGTGCCGAAGGTCACGCGCCAGGGCGGGGGCAGCGCGATCCCCGTGCGCCCGCGCCTGCTCGCGCGTCTGGTGCGCGCGGCGGTGGGAGCCGCAGGAGGAGTGCCGGTCACGATCAAGGTGCGCAAGGGCATCGACGCGGACCTCACCACCTACCACGACGCCGGGCGCGTGGCCGAGGACGAGGGCGCGGCGGCCATCGGGCTGCACGCTCGCACGGCGGCCGAACTCTACAGCGGGCGCGCCGATCGCGACGCGGTCTCGCAGCTCGTCTGCGCGGTCTCGATCCCCGTGCTCGGCAACGGCGACATCTGGGAGTGGAGCGACGGCCTGGACATGATGCGCGAGACTGGTTGCGCCGGGATCATCGTGGGCCGCGGCTGCCTCGGTCGACCCTGGCTCTTTCGGGAGCTGGCCGATGCCTTTGAAGGACGCGTGCCCGCGGCGCCGCCCACGATGGGGGAGATCGTTCCGATCCTGTTGCGCCATGCGCGCCTGCTCTCGGAGTTCTTCGGTTCTGAATCGGCCACGCGACAGATCCGCAAGTGGTGCGCCTGGTACACGAAGGGTTTCGCGGGAGCGCGCGCCCTGCGGGCCGGGATGATGCGCGTCTCGTCCTACGCCGAGCTCCAGGGCTTGCTCGCCCAGCTTGATCCCGCCGAGCCCTTCCCCCATGCGGCCTTGCGCGCTAGCCGAGCCAAGCGTGGCCGTACCCAGCGTGTGCGCTTGCCCGAAGGGTACCTGGACGACCGGGAGGACGATTCAGCGCCGGGAAGTCCGCGCAGCTCCGGGGACCTGGAGGCCTACGAGCGCGCCCTCTCCGGTGGTTGAACCCACCCACGACCCCCTCGGCTCCGACGCTGCTGCTGCCCGCGAGCGAGCGCAGGTCGTGGTCGTGGGTGCCGGCGCCGCCGGGATCTGGGCCGCGGCGCGTGCTGCACGCCTGGGGGCCGAGGTCCTGCTCCTGGAGAAGACCCCGCGGGTGGGGACCAAGGTGCTGGCCAGCGGAGGGAGTCGCTGCAACCTGACCACGACCCTCGCTCCAACACCGGCACGCCGCTTGTTCGGCGCGCAGGCAGGTCGTTTTCTGCGGCCGGCTTTCGGCGCCCTGAGCCCGGCCGCCCTGCGCGAGCGCTTCGACGAGATCGGTCTGGCAACCGTCGAGGCACCCCTGGAGAAGGTTTTTCCCGCCAGCCAACGAGCGCGGGACGTACGCGACGTGCTGGAGCGCGAGGCGCGGGCGGCGGGGGTGAGCATCCGCTGCGGGGCGCGGGTGACGGGCGTGGAGCCAGAGGGCGCGCTCTGGCGCGTGCTGCTCGCCGGCGAGGCGCCGATCCTGTGCGAGCGCCTGCTCCTGTGCCCGGGAGGCGCCAGCGTCCCGCGCTCGGGGACGACCGGCGATGGCTACCCATGGCTCGCGGCCCTGGGCCTGGAACTGGTCGAACCTCGCCCGGCGCTCGTGCCCCTGGTGAGCAGCGCTTCCTGGGTGCGGGACCTGGCCGGCGTCTCCTTGCAGGCGGTAGAAGCGCGCCTGGTCGAGACTGGCGGTGGGGCGACGATTCGCCGCCGACGCCCGGTGGTCTTCACCCACGTCGGCATCTCGGGGCCTGCTGCCCTCGACCTCTCGCGTCATGTGACGGTGCCCGACGGCGCCCGCGAACTCCTGCTCGATCTCGTGCCGGACACGGCCCACGAGGTCCTGCGGCGGCGCTTGATCGGCGCAGCGGCCGCACCGGGAGCCCGCGGAGTTGGGCGCGCCCTCGACCTGCCCCTCGCGCGCCGGTTGCTTGACGCGGCATGCCGCCAGGCGGGCCTCTCCGGTGCTGAGGCGCCCGTGAGCGACCTCCCGCGCGCTGGCCGTCACGGGCTCGTGCAGGCGCTCAAGGGTCTCGTCGTCCCTGTCGAGGGCGCCCTGGGTTTAGACCGCGCGGAGGTCACCGCCGGCGGCCTGGCCCTGGGGGAGGTCGATCCGAGGACGATGGAAGTGCGCGCTCACCCCGGGCTGCAGGTCTTCGGCGAGCTGCTCGACCTCGACGGCCCGATCGGCGGGCTCAACTTCCAGGCTGCCTTCGCCACCGCCGAGCTAGCCGGCCTGCACGCGGCGCGTCCGGTCTGAGGGGGCGGCTCAGTCGAGGGCGCCCGTCTCGCGCAGGATGCGCACGAGTGTGCGGCGCACCGCGAGGCCGTCAGCATGCAGGGCGGCTTGGCGCCGACGACCGGCGCTCAGGCGCGCGGGCTCGTCCTTCATCAGCTCGCCCCAATCCTTGAGGAAACTCTCCCAGTCGAGCGGGCCAGCGCCCTCCTCGACGGGCTGGGGCGGCAGGCGCTCGGCCAGGGTAGCGGGAGTGGACTGAACGTCCTCCCAGAGCGCATGGAAGGCCGGCAGGTTGGGCTGATAGCCGTCGCGCAGGACGGCTTCTCCGGTGAGGTAGGAGCGGGCCAGAGCCTGGCGCAGGCCGCGGTGGCGGCGCGCCTCGGTGAAGAGCGCCCCGATCCGCTCGTAGAGCGCAGCCTGGCGGCCGGCGGGCACGGGGGCCTTCCAGCTCGTCCAGTCGTCGAGCACGCTGTGCACGATGCCCAGGCAGTCGACGTCCGGCATCTCCATCTCGCCCCCCGACGCCCAGGCATCGTAGAGAGTCAGGCCCGGAAAGAGCGCCCCCAGGCGGTCGGTGTAGGCGTGGTCGAAGGCGGTCAGGACGCTCTGCTGCGCGCCGTCGTCGAGCGCCATCTCCACCAGGGCTTCCGCCAGGTCGAGGTCCGGCGGGAATCCCCGCAAGGCGTTCGAGAAGAGGCGCTCGGGGTCGTCGGCGTTCGCCTCGCGGACCAGGCCGCGCGTCGCGTAGGAATAGGTCCAGGCGGACTGCAGCCGGCGCGCGGGGACGCGGAAGAAAAAGCGCTCGGTCTGCTTACGCACGCGCTCGGAGTCCGCCTTCAGGGGGCGGCGCGGAGTCGGTTGGCGCGGGGCGTGGGTAGGCGGGTCGAAGTAGGGGGCCGGGGCGCGCAGAGGCCAGAGCCCCGGATCGCGCTTCTGCTGTTTGAGGACGAAGCGCAGAAGCGCGTTCTGAAAGGTCTCGTTCCAGGCGACCTCCTGGCGAAAGCGCTCGATCACCTCTGCTCGCGATACCGGCTCCAGGGAGCGCCAGGCTGCTTCCACCTGGGCGTCGTCGGGAGGCGGCGGGTTCTGAACGGGGGGAGTGCCGATCAGGGCGAGGGACAGAGTCGGGACGATAAACACACCCTCCTCTACCACCCCGGAGCGCCCCGGGGAACGGACAATAAAAAGGGGGGACGGCCCCGCCGGGCCGCCCCCTCTCATGGCAATAGAACCGGCCGGGAGGGGAAGGGCCCTCACCGGCCGGCGGTTCGGCCAGAAACCTGGCTGTGATCTCGATCCTTCCCCGCGCTGGAGCACTCAGGCACGGACTCCGACGGCAAATCGTCCGCCGAGGTCACCGCAACCCATTCGGAACAGTACCGGCCCCCGGGGAGGGGCAGGGAGCCCGCCGGTGCACCCGGAAGAGCCGAACCCACATCGAACCAGGGAACTCTACCCCCGCATGGCACCCCGGGTGGAGAAAACGTGACGGGCCCGGATCGGTCAGCCGTTTCCCATGCTGGGTTCCCGAGCGCATGGCTGCGCTGGGCTCCCCCCCCCCCGCTTCAGCCCTTTCGCGGCCGGCGGCGGCGGCGGCGGCGCCGGCCCTGGCGCCGCTCCTCCTCGACCGCCTCGGCCGGCATGGAGAGGGCCTGCCGGTAGCGCTCGGCCCAGCCCTCGTAGATGTCCCAACCCCGTCCCTGGGCCGCTGCCCGCAGGCGGAAGAGCTCGAGAGCCTCGGGGAAGTCCTCGCTCAGGCAGAACAGGCGCGGCCTGAAGTGGCGGCTGGAGCTACGCAGGAAGGTGTGTTGCTGGACGATGATGCGCCGCGTGCGGGTGCTGTGCCGGCGGGAGAGGCGCGTCTGCTCGCAGAGCGCGTCGATGCGTTCGCTGGTGAGCTGGGCGAAGTCAGCCAGGGACTCGCCCGGGTCGCGATCACGCGCGTCCTGTTCCACGATGCCGTGGTAGAGCAGGGCCAGACAGACGGGGGTGGTGGGTTCGTAGCCAGCGTGCACATCGTTGTCGAGCGCTTCGAGCAGACGGCCAAAGTCGTCCGCTCGCTCGTGTTGGGCATCGCTGGCCGACTCCAGCGGACCGAGGAAAGCATCCAGGTCAGGAAGGATCGGTTGCAGTGCTCCGCAGCGCCGGAGTTTGCGAAAAGCGCCCAGTGCCGTACCCGAGCGCAGAAGGCGCAGGATCTCCTCTAGCACGCGCGGCGGCGCAGAGCGCGCCAGGTCTGGGGCCGTCTCGCACATGGCATCCCAGGTCGCGTCCTCGATACGGAAATCGAGTCGCGTGGCGAACTTGATGGCGCGCAGGATGCGCACTGGATCTTCCTGCATGCGCACCCTGGGAGGGCCGATCGTGCGCAAGATGCGCGCGTCGAGATCGGTCAGCCCGCCGACGTAGTCGATGATTCGCTCGGCCTCCGGATCGAGGAAGAGCCCATTGACGGTGAAGTCACGGCGCCGCGCGTCCTCGGCGGCCGTTCCGAAGACATTGTCCTCGACGATCAGGAGGTCCTCATCCGATCCATCGCGTGCTTGCGGTTCGCTGCGGAAGGTGGCCGTTTCGATGATCGAGTCCTGCCCGTAACGGACGTGAACGAGACGGAATCGGCGCCCGATGATGTGGCTGTTTCGGGGGAAGAGGCGGCGGATCTGGCGTGGGGTCGCGCTCGTGGCGACGTCAAAGTCCTTGGGTGGACGGCCCACCAGCAGGTCCCGCACGCAGCCGCCTACCAGGTAAGCCTCGTGGCCGTTGCGCGCCAGGCGCGAGATCACGCGCTGGGCGTTCTCGGTCCGCACGCGACGGGCGATGTCGGGGGCATCGATGACGCGCGGTCGCGCGTCGGCGATAGGATCGGGGGGGGGCGTTACCAAGGCGGTTTCGTGGGGTGCTGAGGGTCTTGGGCGACCCATCGGTGCCGGAACGGTAACAAGTCCCCAGGGCCGGGGCCCGCCGGCTCTCCTGCCCGGTCCGGTCCCTTGCGGCGACTCGGGGGCGCCGGTAGGCTTCGCCGACGGTCAGGGCAGTAGCTCCAATTGGTTAGAGCGACTGATTCCAAATCAGTAGGATCGGGGTTCGAGTCCCTGCTGCCCTGCCAGTTCTGATCTGGGACGAGCGGCTCCAGCCAGAGCTCGAGAGACCCATGACACGAGAAGACCAAGCTCGGGAGGACCCCGACCGGGAGGACCCGGACCGGCCTCAGGACGGGGAAGATCAGGCCGCCGGGGGAGATGGCAAGGGTGCTCCTCAGGAGGAGGTCGACGACCGTCCCGGGGAGGATGGCGAGGCGAGCGCCGAGGACCTGGTCGAGGGCATGCTCGAGGGCGCGGAGGATGTCGACGGCGAGAAAGGGCTGGACGAGGGCGCGGCGGAGGTTGCGAAGAAGGTCAAGGACGAGGATCCGCCCGGTCCCGACGTCCCGGCGCCTTCGGTGCACGTCCTGCGTGAAGCCATGGCCTGGGCCTTTGATGGCGAGGCCGTCGAGGACTCCCTGCTCGATTCCTACGCGGAGCACGCCCACATGCTGCTGGACTTCAACCGCAAGGTGAACCTGACGGCCATCCTCGACCCCAAGGAGGTCGCCGCCAAGCACTACCTCGACTCGTGGCGCCTGACCCAGTACATGTCCTTCCTCGGTCGCCGGATCATCGACCTGGGGAGCGGTGGAGGCTTTCCTGGCCTACCTCTGGCCCTCGCCGAGCCCAACACCAGCGTCTGCCTGGTCGAGTCCTCGAGCAAGAAGGCGGCCTTCCTCCAGGACTGCGTCACGAATATGGGGATAAAGAACTGCTCGGTCTTCGACGGCCGCTGCGAGGACTACCTGATCACGGAGCGCTGTGACATGGTGCTCGCGCGAGCGATCAGCTCGGTGCGCGAGAACGTGCGCACCCTGCGCAAGGTTCGCCAGTCCCTGAAGGAGTACGTGATGCTCAAGGGCGCCTCGTGGTCGCGCGAGGTGCGCGCCGGCGAGCGCGAGGCAGAACGCCTAGGCTTCCACCTGAACACCGTCTTCGAGCACGAGCTGCCGGGCGGAATGGGCAAGCGCGGGATCCTGCTCTACCGCGCCCCCGGTGGGCACGGGCTGTAGCGATCCGGGCCAACCAGCGCGCGCGAGGAGAGTGGTGCCCGAGGGGGGAGTCGAACCCCCACTCCCTTAACGGGAACATGGACCTGAACCATGCGCGTCTGCCAATTCCGCCACCCGGGCCGGGTGAGGCGCGGACGATAACGGAGCGAGGCGCGCGAGGTCAACCCGCCGTCACCGACACTCCGTCCACCAGGGCGAAGGGCAGGCGCGCGCTGCCGTCGTGGCGCGGGGCCTCCGACGACATGGCGAGGATTGAACCTAGCAGCTCGAAGGCGTTGCCTGAGAGAAGGGTCTCGCGCACGGAGCGCACGACCTCTCCGCCCTCGGCCCAGCGCGCGCCCTTGGCCACCCCCGAGAAGTCTCCCGAGGCCGGGTCGACGGTGCCAGAGAAGCGCTCGACCAGCAGGCCGCGGCCCATGGCAGCGACCAGGGCCCGCTCGTCACCCCCATCCCCGGGGGCCACGCACAGGGCGTGGATGCCGAGCCCCGGAACCGAGCGCGGCCCGCCGGCGGCGTTGCCGGTAGAGGGCACCCCGTCCACGAGAGCGGCGTAGCCGTTGTAGAGCAGGGCCGTCAGGCGCCCCTCCTCGACCAGTGCGCGCCGCTGCACCGGGTGCCCCTCGCGATCGAAACCCGTGGCCCCGGCCAGCTCCGGGTCGCTGGGATCGTCGTGGATCGTGAGCAGGGGAGATGCGATGACCTCCCCAAGCCGACCGGCCAGGGCGCTGCGTCCGCGCTGGACAGCGATCGCGCTGGCGGCCGAGACGAGCGGGGAGAGGAAGACCGCCGCGAAGGCCTGGGGCGCGAAGAGCACAGGACCGCGGTAGGACTCGGCCGCCCCCGCGCCCAGGTTTGAGAGTGCGACGCGCACCAGCTCCTGCGCGGCGCGCTCGATCCCCCGGTCGAGATCGGTCAGGTCGCGCATTACCTCGTAGCAGCTGTGGAAGCCGCCGACGTCGTCTCCGTCCACGGCCATGCCCAGAGCCCCAAAGGAGATCCAGGCGTCGGACTCGCCGCAGCGCAGTCCCAGGCTGTTGGCGATGGCGGAGTTCGAGCGCCCGACGGTGAAGGTCGCCTCATCGATGCGGATGCGTGGGTCGCGACCCGTCATCTCCGCGACGAAGCGCGCTCCGTGGGTCAGGGCGTCCTCAACGCCGAGGGCAGCCGTCTCCGGCCGCCAGAGGTCGATCGGCGTGGGTTCCCCCTGCGCGTCGCAGAGCGCGTTCGCATCATCGGGAGGCGTGATGCCGGCCAGGGCCACCGCATCCCGCGCGGTGTGCTCCAGGGCCTGGCCTTCAGCCTGGTTGGTGTGGCAGAACCCGAGCCGTCCGGCGTCGAACACGCGCAGACCGAAGGTCGTCCCGTCGGTCGCCTTGCCCAGGGCCAACTCGCCTTTCTCGAAGCGCGCCGAGCGACTCTCGATGCGCACCCCGCAGGCTTCCGCCTGCTCGGCTCCGCTCTTCAGCGCCAGGTCGCAGAGCTCTCCGCAGCCTTCCTCGACGCGCTCCAGTTCGGTCGCGGGGTCGCTGGTGTGGGTGGGGGCGGAGCTCACGCCTGGCGCCCTCCGACCAGGACCTCGCAGGAGAGCCAGGGTCCGCCCGCGTCCACCTTGGCCGGCTGGCCCTTGCCGCAGTGCCCGGCGCCCAGGTCCCACTGGAAGGCGTCGCCAACGCAATCAACGGTCTGCAGGACGTCGAAGGCGACCCCGGAGATGTTGACGCCGCGCATCAGGGGCCCGAGCTTGCCGTCGCGGATCGGGTAGGCCTCGCGCGTACCGAACATGAACTCGCCGTTGGCGTCTGCCTGGCCGTTGGCGCAGCCGTCGAGCAGCAGGCCGTCCTCGACCCGCGCGATCATCTCCTCGAGGGTGTGCTGGCCCGGCTCGATGTAGGTATTGCGCATGCGGATCAGAGGCGCGTCGCCGTATTCCCAGGCGCGCGCGTTGCCGGTCGGCTCGGTCTCGAAGTGAGCCGCCGAGGCCCGGTCGTGCAGGTAGCTTTGCAGCATGCCCTGCTCCACGATCACGGTCCGGCCGGCGGCGACGCCCTCGTCGTCCACGGCGATCGTCCCGCCCGCTCCCTCGATGAACTCCGAGTGGCCGGAGTCGCAGAGGGTCACGAGATCCGAGGCCACGCGCTGGCCCAGCTTGCCCGCGGCACAGGAACCTGCGCGCACGAAATCCGCCTCGACCGTGTGCCCGACAGCCTCGTGGGTCAACAGCCCGACGAGGCTGGGGGAGAGCAGCACCTTGCGCCGCCCGCCGTCGGGGTAGTCCGCGTCCAGGAGGTCGACAGCGCGCTGGGCGGCGCGCTCGGCGAGCGCCTCGCCGCTGCGGTGACGGAAGAGGCAGTTCCAGCCGCCGGTGGAACCGACCGCCTCGCTCCCGCGCTGCATTTGCCCGTCGCGCGCGGCCACCGCGCCGACGCGCAGCTCCGGTCGCACCAGGCGCGTCCAGGCGCGGGCGCCGTCGCTGGTGACGATGCCCTTCTCCTCGAAGACCTCGTTGTAGGTGCAGGTCGCGCTCTGGATGGTGGTCGAGGCCTCGCGCGTGCGGCGTTCGAGGTCGAGGGTGAGTTCGAGGGCCTCCTCGATGGGCCGTTCGAGGGTCTCTTCGAGGCCGGGAGCGTCGAACTGCCCGCGCGCCAACTCGACCGCCGGCAGGGGCTCCTGGCGTTGGCTCGGGGACGAGGCGCGCGCCACGTGCCGCGCCTCCTCGAGGGCGTCGCGCACGGCCTGCGGCTCGACTCGGTCGGTGGAGGCGAACCCCCAGGCGCCGTCCACGAGCACGCGCACTCCAACGCCCGTGTGCTCTCCGCTGCGGGCAGCATCAACGCGTCCCTTTTCGACGGTAACGGAGCGCGTGCGCTTGCGGTGGCTGCGCAGCTCCACGAAACCATCCCCGGCACCGTCGAGCACTTCCTGCAGGAGATCGGTCGGATCGTTGTCTTCGAGCACGGTGTCTATCCTGGGTTGCGGCGTACGGCAGGCCCCGAGAGTAGGGAGCGGCACGAGCCTTGGCCAGCACCGCGGTCCCGCGCAGGGTATCCTCTCGCCCGGCCCGAGTCCGGGCCCGACCCTCGCTGATCATGTCCAGGCAACCCGAACACCGGCGCGTCATCGCCCGCAACAAGCGTGCGCGGCACCTGTACGAGATCCTGGGCGAGCTGGAGTGCGGCGTGGTGCTGGTGGGAACCGAGGTCAAGAGCCTGCGCGAGGGGCACTGCTCGATCGCCGAGGCCTACGCCCGGGTCCGTGGCGGGGAGCTCTTCTTGATCGGCGCGACCATCCCCGAGTATCGCTGCGGCAACATCTTCAACCACGTGCCGGGCCGCGAACGCAAGTTGCTGGCCCATCGGCGCGAGATCGACAAGTGGACTCGGCACGTCAAGCAGCGCGGGATGACGATAGTCCCGATGGAGATCTACTTCGAGGGAAGCCGGGTCAAGGTCCTGCTGGGCCTGGGGAAGGGCAAGCGCCTGGTGGACAAGCGCCAGGCCCAGCGCACGCGCTCGGACCGCCGCGACATGGACCGCGCAGCGGGCCGGCGGCGCTGAGTAGGGCCAAGCGCCGCGGACGGTTGCGGGCGAGGCGCGCCGTCACGTGCTGTTCTCGGGCCTTTTCGCCGGTCCATCGTCCGTGGTAGACTTGCCGCGGATGGGGGCGCACTGGTTTCGACCGGTTTCGACTACCTCCAGGTCGCGTGTCGGGGACCCCGAGTGAACCCGTAAACCATCTCGGGACGGCATCAATTGCCAACAACCTTTCCTTCGCTGCCTAGATAACTGGCAGCCGTCTTCTTGTGGAGTACCCGCGGCCGCGGGGAGACGAAAACAGCGGGTTGGTCGGTGAGCAACGCCTCCTGGCGAGCCGACGAGACAACAGGGGAAGCTGGCCAGAGGGAAGTCCGTCCACGGACGTCCCCGCGGCGAGATCAAATCGTGGACTATGCACGTAGACGCCTGTTGTGTGGGGACTCCGGGACGCGGGTTCAATTCCCGCCGCCTCCACCATCCTTTCTCTGATGCGCCTGCCGGCGCGCCGCTATCCGAACAGGAAGTCGCTCTCCTGCGACCAGGCTGTGTAGCGGTAGAGGGGAACGAGCCTCAGCAGTTCGGCCTGCAGGTGCGCGTCGACGCCCGCCTCCAGAGCCGCGCCCCGGGCGCCGGCCGGCGCCGGAAAGCGGCGCTCGACGGTCATGGAGTGCTCGCCCGGCGTCCAGTAGGAGAGAAACTCCTCCAGGCGCTCGCGTGGCAGTTCGCCGCAGGGCCACTCGCCCTTCCAGTCGTGCAGGCGCAGGTGGAACCCGGAGAGGTCGTTCAGGAGCCCCAGCAACTCACTCGGTCCCTCGGCGGCGACGCGCTTGACGAGGTTCTGCCCGTCGTACCAGGCGTCGGGATGGATGCGCAGGGAGACCTCGAGCGCCTCGGGTTCGATCGCAAAGCACAGGTAGGCGTTGCGGTAGGCGCTGTCGAGGTCCTTGGCCAGGTCGCGCCCGAGCACCTTGCGCAGGCGCGCCTTGTCGGCCTTGGCGCGGGCCAAGTAGGCCCACAAGCGCTGAACGCGCCCTCCATTGAAGGGCGAGGGGTGGTGCAGGCTCGTGCGGCATTCCAGATTCGCTCCCGCGGCGCGCAAGGTCGGCCTAGCGGCCTTGGCCAGGGCGAGCAGCTTGCGTCGCGCGATCAGGCGCCGGTCGTCGTACTGGCGATCGCGGCACAACCCTTCCGACAGCGCGTGGAAGTCGCCCTCCTCGAAGAGGATCGGGCCCGAGTGCGGAGCGGGATCGGGTGATCGGGTCTGGGCCATGGTCGGCGGGAATTGCCTGGGGCGGGGATTGTAGGGGCGGATCGATCTGCGGCGTACGCGCGAGAGCGTGTCCCCCGCGCTTGCCACCCTCGGGTCGGGGACCGTATACGATGGGTACGGACGACGCCGCGCTTCTCCGCCCAGAACGGATGCCCGATTCCCCCTCGAACCCGCCCGTGACCGAGAGCGTCGGCAGCAGCCCGACGCGCCCCGACGGCGCGGCCAAGGTCAGCGGCCGGGCGGCCTTCGTGGACGACCTGACGGTCGAGGGCCTGTGGCACGGGGCCACCCTGCGCAGCGACCGGCCGCGGGCGCGCTTCACCCTGGACACCTCGGGCCTGACGGATCCGGAGATCGTCTGCCTGACCGCGGCGGACGTGCCGGGGTCGAACCGCATCGAGCTGATCGAGAGCGACTGGCCGGTGCTGGCCGACGGCGAGGTGTGCCATGTGGGGGAGGCGATCGCCTTGATCGCGGCCCCGACCCGTGGGGCGGCGCATGCGGCCCTGGGCGCCCTGACGGTGCACTACGAGGACCTGCCGGCCGAGCTCGATCTCGACGCGGCCCTGGCCGGTACGGCCCGTGAGCTGGCCGCCTGCGCGGTGGAGCACGGTGACCTCGAGGCGGGCTTCCAGGCCTCTGCGCACATTCTGGAGGGGACCTATGAGACCGCGCACCAGGAACACGCCTACATCGAGACCCAGGGCATGATTGCTCTGCCGCAGGCCGACGGGTCGATCGAGGTCGTCGGCTCCCTGCAGTGTCCGTACTACGTGCACCACGCCCTGGTCGCCTTGCTCGGATGCGAGGCGGACGGCGTGCGCGTGCGCCAGGCCGTCACCGGCGGCGGGTTCGGCGGCAAGGAGGACTACCCGGACATGATCGCCGCCCACGCCGTTCTGCTCGCCAGGAAGGCGGGGCGAGCGGTCAAGATCATCTACGACCGCCACGAGGACATGGTCGCCACCACCCGCCGCCATCCTTCGCGCGTGCGACACCGCACGGGCGTAGACGCTGCGGGCAAGTTGCTGGCGATGGACATCGACGTGCTGCTCGACGGCGGTGCCTACACGACCCTCTCGCCCGTCGTGCTCTCGCGCGCGGTGCTGCACGCCGGCGGACCCTACGCCTGCCCCAACGTGCGCATCCGCGGGCGGGTGCTCGCGACCCACACCGCGACCAACGGCGCCTTCCGCGGGTTCGGCGCGCCCCAGACGCAGTTCGCCGCCGAGCGCCAGATGGACCTGGTGGCGCGCACCGTGGGGGTCGATCCGCTCACCATCCGCGAGCGCAACGCCTACCGCTCGGGCGACGTGACGCCCACCGGCCAGGTCCTGGGCGAGAGCGTCAGCGCCCTCGCATGCCTGGCCGAGGCGGAACGGCGCACGGACTTCAAGGCCCGCTGGAAGGCCCTCGAGGCGGAGCGCGAGGACGCCGCCGACGACGGTCGAGCCCGACCCGGGATCGGCCTCTCCCTCTGCTGGCACGGCGTGGGGTTCACGGGCAACGGTGAGCGCCGGATGGACTCGCCGGTGATCGTGCGCCTGGCCAGTGGCGGACGGCTCGAGGTGCTGGCCTCCTCAACCGACATCGGTCAGGGCACGCAGACCGTCCTGGCCCAGATCGCCGCGGACGCGGCACGGGTGCCGATGGAGGTGGTCGAGGTGCTCACCCCCGACACGGGCCTCGTCCCCGACTCGGGGCCGACGGTGGCCTCGCGCACGGTGATGGTGGTCGGCGGCATCCTCGAACGCGCCGCCCGCAACCTGGCGCAGCGCGTGCGCGCCCACACTCCGGAGGCGAGCTTCGCCGCCGCCGCCGACGCCTGGCTGGCCGAGCGCGGCCCCTTGCAGGTCGTCGAACAGTACGAGGACGATGGAACGGTCTTCGACGAGGAGACCTACCGCGGCGACGCCTACGCGGTGCACGGCTGGGGCGCCGACGTGGTCGAGGTCACCGTGGACCCCGACACCCTCATCACGCGCACCGAACACGCCACCCTCGTGTGCGATGTCGGCAAGGCGATCCACCCCCTGCTGTGCGCCGGGCAGGTCGAGGGCGGCAGCTTGCAGGCCTTCGGCTGGGGTCATCTCGAGGCGGCGCGCATGGAGGGCGGGCGCCTGCTGAACGACACCTTCTCGACCTACATCATCCCGACCACCCTCGACGCTCCGCGGATGGAGACCGTACTCCTCGAGCATCCCGGCGGGCGCGGGCCGCAGGGCGCGAAGGGGGTGGGGGAGATCCCGATGGATGGTGGGGCGCCGGCCCTCGTGGCCGCCATCGAGAACGCCGTCGGGATCGCAGCCACGCGCATCCCGGCCACCCCCGAAGTGCTGTTCGAGACCGGTGTGCAGGGAGCCTCGCCATGAGCGAGGAACGGACCTTCCGACTCAACGGAGCGCAGGTCGTCCACCACGGTGACCCGATGGCGCGCCTGCTCGATGTGCTGCGCGAGGATTGCGGACTGAAGGGCACCAAGGAGGGCTGCGGCGAGGGCGAGTGCGGCGCCTGCGCGGTGCTGATCGACGGCGCGGTGGTCTGCTCCTGCCTCGTGCCCGTTCTGCAGGTCGAGGGTTGCGAGGTGCTGACGATCGAGGGCGTCGGCTCGGAGCACGACCTCGACGCCCTGCAGGAGATCCTGGTGCGCGAGGGAGGGGTCCAGTGCGGCGCCTGCACTCCGGGGGTGGTCATCACCCTGCGCGCCCTGCTGGAACGCGATCCGGCGCCGGATCGGACCGCGGTGCGCGAGGCCCTCGCCGGCAACCTGTGCCGCTGCACCGGCTACGAGGCCATCCTGCGCGCCGTGGAGACGCTCGTCGCTGGGGAGGCCGGCGAATGACGCGCGCCTTCCGCCCCGGGACCCTGGTCGAGGCCCTGCGCATCCTGGGCGACGGCGAACTTGCTGCGCGAGCGATTGCCGGCTGCACCGATCTGCTGGTGGTCGACACCGCGACGGGACGCAGACACCCCGCCGTCGTGGACCTGCAACGACTCGAAGAGCTGCGCGGCATCCGCCGCGCGGGTGAGTGGATCGACGTGGGCGCGGCGGTGACCTTCGCCGAGCTGCGCGCCGATCCCGAGGTCCGCCGCCACCTCCCGAGCCTGGCCGCGGCCGCGGCGACCGTCGGGGCCTGGCAGATACAGAACCGGGCCACCCTGGGCGGCAACATCGCCAACGCCTCGCCGGCGGGAGACTCCCTGCCGGTGCTCCTGACCCTCGGCGCCGTGCTGCACCTGGCCGATGCGCGCGGGGAGCGGCACCTGCCCTACGACGAGATGCACGTCGCCTACCGGCAGACAGCCCTCTGGCCCGGCGAGCTGATCGTGCGCGTGCGCTTCCCCGTGCCGGAGCCGGACTCAGTCCAGGCCTTCGAGAAGGTCGGGACGCGGGCGGCCCAGGCGATCAGCAAGGTCGTCGTGGCCTTCGCCGCAGGGCGCGATGGGAGCCGCTTGTGCGATGTGCGCCTGGCGGCGGGGAGCGTGGCCGCCGTTCCCTTGCGCCTGACCGGCGCCGAGCGCGCCCTCGAGGGCGTGGTTCCCGACGAGCAAGCCGCGGACGCTGCTTGCGATGCCGCGCGCGCCGCCGTCACGCCGCTCGACGACGTGCGATCGACCGCTGCTTACCGCACCTGGGTCCTGGGGCGCGTCGTACGTCGCATGGTCCTGGACGCCGGCGCGACCGCCGACGCACCCATCCTGGACGAACGCTAGACTCAATGACGATGGACGAGTTGCAGTTCACCCTCAACGGCCGCGATGTCGCGGTCCGCCCGCGGCCGGACGAGTCCCTGCTCGAGGTCTTGCGCGAGCGTCTGGGGGTGATTTCGGTCAAGGACGGCTGCAGTCCCCAGGGGCAGTGCGGCTGCTGTCTGGCGCTCGTCGATGGGAAGGCCCGGGTCACCTGCGCCCTGCCCGCAAAGCGCGTCGCCGGCAAGTCCGTCGAGACCCTCGAAGGCGTGGCGAGCGAGGAGCTCGAGCGACTGACGCGCTCCTTCGTCTCCGCCGCAGGACTGCAGTGCGGCTTTTGCATCCCGGGCATCGCCTTGCGTGCCCTGCACCTGGTGGGTGCGAACCCCTCGCCGACCCGCGCAGAGATCGCCCGCGCCCTCGACGTGCACCTCTGCCGCTGCACCGGCTACACGAAGATCCTCGATGCGATCGAGCTCTACGCCGTGGCGCGCCGAGGAGAGGGCGAGCCGCCCGAACCCTGCAGCGACGGACGGGTGGGCCGCTCCCTGCAACGCTACGAGGGCGCCCAGCTGACCCTCGGACTCCGCCCGTACGTGGCGGACATGGTGCGCCCCGACATGTTGCACGGCGCCGTGCGCCTCTCCGATCATCCGCGGGCGCGCGTGCTGCGCATCGACACGACCCGCGCCGAGGCCCTGCCGGGAGTGGTGCGCGTGGCCACCGCTCGCGACGTGCCCGGCCGACGCTGGTACGGGTTGCTGATGGACGACTGGCCGGGCCTGGTGGCGGAGGGCGAGGAGGTGCGCTGCGTGGGCGACTTCCTGGCGGCGGTCGCGGCAAAGGACGAGCACACCGCCCGCGCCGCGGCGGCCCTGGTCGAGGTCGAGTACGAGGTGCTCGAGCCGCTGACCGACGTGGACGCGGCCCTCGCCGAGGGCGCGCCCCAGGTCAACCCCACCCACCCCAACCGGCTCTCCCACACCACAGTGCGCCGCGGCGACGCTTCGGCGGCGCTCGAGCGCTCGGCGCATGTCGTGGAGGGCGTCTGGGAGACCCAGCGCATCGAGCACCTGTTCCTCGAACCCGAGAGCGCCCTGGCCGTGCCGCGCGAGGACGGCGGCCTGCACCTCTTCAGCCAGGGCCAGGGAGTGTTCGACGACCGGCGCCAGGTGGCGGCTTTCCTCGACCTCGAAGTGGAGGACGTGTTCATCGAGCTGGCCCCCAACGGCGGCGCCTTCGGCGGCAAGGAGGACATGGCGGTCCAGCCCCACGCGGCCCTGCTGTGTCTGTTGACCGGCCTCCCCGTGCGCCTGACCATCGACCGCGAGCAGTCGATCCGCGTGCACCCCAAGCGCCACCCGATCCGCATGCACTACCGCGTCGGCTGTGACGAGCAGGGCTCCCTGACGGCAGTCTGGGCGCGCATGGTGGGGGACACGGGCGCCTACGCCTCGGTCGGCGCCAAGGTGCTCGAGCGCGCGGCGGGGCACGGGTGCGGCCCCTACTCCGTGCAGCACGTGGACATCGAGGCCGTCGCCGTCAGCACCAACAACCCGCCCTGCGGCGCCATGCGCGGATTCGGCGCCAACCAGGCGCACTTCGCCATGGAGGGCTGCATGGACCTGTTGGCGCGCAAGGTGGGACTCGACGGCTGGGAGATGCGCTGGCGCAACGCGGTCGAGGTCGGCTCGACCTTTGCCACCGGTCAGGTCTTCGAGAAGTCGGTCGGGCTCAAGCAGACCCTGCTCGCCGTGCGCGAGGCCTACGAAAACGCGCGCGCCGCGGGCCGGGCGGTGGGGATCGCCTGCGGCATCAAGAACTCCGGGATCGGCAATGGCGCCCAGGAATGGGGCAAGTGCCGCCTGGTGATCGAGGAAGACGGCACGATCTCGCTCTACAACGGCTACACCGAGATGGGCCAGGGGCTCTCGACCGTCCTGGTGCAGTGCGCGGTCGAGGTCACCGGCCTGCCCGCTGCCATCTTCCGCCCCAAGGTCGACTCGACCTTCGCCCTCGACTGCGGACAGACCACGGGCTCGCGTGCGACCCTCTTCGGAGGTCGGGCGGTGAAGAGCGCCGCCGAGAAACTCGCCGCGGCCCTGGAAGGCGGCCGCGACCTGAGCGACCTGCGCGGCGAGGTCTTCGCCGCCGACGTGGTCGTGGAGGACACGACGGCTCCGGGCACCGAGAAGGGCAAGATCAAGACCCACACCTCCTTCGGCTTCGCGACCCAGGTCTGCATCCTCGACCAGGAAGGGCGGCTGGAGCGCTTCATCGCCGCGCACGACGTTGGGCGAGCCATCAACCCGGCGCTCTGCGAAGGCCAGATCGAGGGTTCAGTGCACATGGGCCTGGGCTACGCCCTGACCGAGGACCTGCGCTGCGAGGGAGGCTGGCCGGAGACCTACAAGCTGCGTGAGCTCGGCGTCCTGCGCGCGCGCGACATGCCCCCGATCGAGGTCATCTTGGTGGAGGATCCCGAGCCCGAGGGCCCCTTCGGTGCCAAGGGCGTCGGAGAGATCGGCCTGGTGCCGACCGCCGCCGCCGTGGCCGGGGCCCTGGCGGCCCACGACGGCGTGCAGCGTCAACGCCTTCCGATGGCCGATGCCCCGGCGGCCCAGGCCATGAGCGTCGGGCTGGCCCGTCGGCGAGAGCGACAGGGGCCAAGCGCTTCATGAGCGATCGAGAATTCGAGCCCAAGGGCGAACCCCGGCGCGGCGGATGGGTCAACGCCCACACGCACATGTACTCGGCCCTGGTTCCCCTGGGCCTGTCCGCCGCCGACCCGCCGCCGCGTGGGCTGGGGGAGATCCTGCGCCGGGTGTGGTGGCGCCTCGATCGCGCACTTGATGCGGACATCCTGCGCGCCGCGGCGCGCCTGTGCGTCGCGGAGTCGCTCCTGCACGGGGCGACGACCCTCGTCGACCATCACGAGTCGCCCCAGTTCATCGAGGGCTCGCTCGACGTGCTGGCCGACGCCTGCCAGGACCTGGGCATTCGCTCACTGCTCTGCTACGGCGCGACCGAACGCAACGGCGGTCGCGAGGAAGCACGCCGGGGTCTCGAGGAGTGTCGCCGCTTCTGCCTGACCAACGAGCGACCCCTCGTGCGCGGAGCCGTCGGCCTGCACGCGTCCTTCACCGTCTCCGACGAGACGATCCGCGCCGCGGGAGACCTGGCGCGCGAGCTCGACACGGTGGTCCACGTCCACGTGGCGGAAGGGGTGGAGGACGGGGCCGACGCCAGCTCGCACGGGTTCGACGGCCCGCTCGAACGCCTCCTGGCCCACGACGGCCTGCCCGCGGGCTCGATCCTCGCCCATGGGGTTCACCTCGACGCCGATCAGGTGCGCCGGGCCGCTCGGCACGAGCTGTGGATCGTGCAGAATCCGCGCTCCAATCGCGCCAACGGGGTCGGCTACCCCTTGGCCCTGGGCGAGAGCCCGCGCGTCGCCCTGGGCAGCGATGGCTTCGCCGCCGACGTCCTGGACGAGGGCGAGGCCCTGCTCTGCGACGCCGCCGCCCATGGCGAGGACAGCGACCTGGCCCACGCACGCGTCCTGGCCGGCGATGCCCTGGCCGACGAGCGCCTGGGAGGGATGCCGGCCTCGACGGTCGGCGTCGGCTTCGTGCGCCAGGGAGAGCGCGAGGTCGTGCGCGACGGACGACTGGTGGACGCCTGTCTCGATGAAGTGCGCGCCGAGGCGCAGGCCCAGGCGCGGCGCTTGTGGGAGCGCATGGAGGCGATCGCGTGAGCTCCACGGGCCTCGCTCTGGACACGACCGTCCTGGACGCCGCCGTGCGCGCGCGGGCCGTCGCGCACCTGGCGCAGCGCGGCATCCGATTGCCGACCTTCAGCGAGCTGGCCGACCCCGCGAGCTTGCCGGCCGACCTGCAGGAGCGCCTGGCCCGCACCGACCCGGACGCGCCCGAAGCCTTGAACCTCTTCCGCGTGCACTGGTTCAACCAGGCCGAGGGAGGCGGGCTGGCCGACGTGCCCGCCTACCTGGTGTTGACCGAGGAGCTGACCGGAGTCGCCGCTCCGATCCTCGTGGCTCTGGGCGAGCGCTTCCCGATGATTGGCGCCCACAAGGTGCTGGCCGCCTACGCCTGCCTCGTCCCGCGTCTGGTGACCGGCCGCTTCGACCCCATCGCCCAGCGTGCGGCCTGGCCCTCCACGGGCAACTACTGCCGGGGCGGCGTGGCGATCTCGCGCATCCTCGGCTGCCGTGGTGTGGCGGTGCTGCCCGAGGGCATGAGCGCCGAGCGTTTTCGGTGGCTCGAGGATTGGGTGGACGATCCCGCCGACATCGTTCGCACGCCGGGCAGCGAGAGCAACGTCAAGGAGATCTACGACGCCTGCGCAGACCTCGAGCGCGACCCTGCGAACGTGATCTTCAACCAGTTTTGCGAGTTCGCGAACCACCTCGTCCACCACGCGGTCACGGGCCGCGCCCTGGAACGGGTCTTCGCTCATGCGGCCGAGACGCGTCCGGGCCTCGTGGCCGCGGCCTTCGTCTCGGCCACGGGCTCGGCGGGCACGATCGGCGCCGGGGACCACCTGAAGGAGCGCCTGGGGAGCGCCATCGTGGCCGTCGAGGCCCTCGAGTGCCCGACCCTGCTCTACAACGGTTTTGGCGAGCACAACATCCAGGGCATCGGCGACAAGCACGTGCCCCTGATCCACAACGTCACCAACACCGATCACGTCGTCGCGGTCTCCGACCGCTCGACCGATTCCCTCAACCTGCTCTTCAACAGCGAGGTCGGTCGCGCATGGCTCGAGCGCGAGCGGGGACTCGCGCGCGAGGACGTGGCGGCTCTGGCGAGCCTGGGGCTTTCGAGCCTCTGCAACCTGCTGGCTTGCATCAAGCTCGCCCACCACCTCGATCTCGGGCCCAACGACGCCCTGTTGACGGTCGCCACCGACGGCGCCGCGATGTACGGCTCCGAACTCGACAAGACCCTGGCGCGAGACTTTGGCGGCACCTTCGACGAGGCCGCCGCGGCGGCGGTGTACGAGCAGCACCTGGCCTCGGTCGGCGCCGACCACCTGCTGGACCTGGGGCCGCGGGAGCGGGAGCGCATCTTCAACCTGGGCTACTTCACCTGGGTCGAGCAGCAAGGAGTGAGCCTCGAGGACTTCGAGGCGCGGCGCAGCCAGTCCTTCTGGCGGGAGTTGCGCGGATTGCTCGGGGCTCTCGACGCCCAGATCGAGGCCTTCAACGCCGAGACCGACGTCCGATGAACCTCGCCAGCCGCGTCGTCTGCGCCGGTTGCGGGACGGTGGCTCCCGATGCAGGCGCCCTGCCCGCGCGCTGCCTCGCGGCGGGGTCCGGAGACGACGTGGACCACGTCCTCGTGCGCGAGCTGGACCTGACCGGCTGCCGCTTTCCCTTCGACGGCGATGAGTCGCCGCTGGTCCGCTATCGAGGGCTGCTGCATGCCTACCGCGCGGCCCGCCGCCAGGGCGTATCGGATGAGCAGTGGGTCGCTCGCGCGGGCGAGCTCGATCAGCGCCTGGGTGAGGTCGACAGCGGAGGCTTTCGCTCCACCCCGCTGGACGAGCGGCCGACCCTGGCCGCCGCCCTCGGCGCCGGTTCGCTGTGGATCAAGGACGAGACCGCCGGTGTCGGTGGAACCCACAAGGCCCGGCACCTGGCCCCGCTCGCCCTGCACCGGTGGCTGACGGAACCCGACCGGCGCCCGCGCCTGGCGGTGGCCAGTTGCGGCAACGCGGCCCTGGCGGCGGCGCTCCTGGCGCGCGCCCTCGACTGGCCCCTCGAAGCCCATGTCCCGGTACAGATCGCCCCAGCCGTCGCCGAGCGCCTGAGCGAGCTGGGCGTGCGCCTGGTGCCCTGCGAGCGAGACGGCTCGCCCGGTGATCCCTGTCAACGATCGTTGCTCTCGGCCGTGGCCGAGGGCGCCGTGCCCTTCTCCTGCCAGGGCAGCGCCAACGGCCTCGCGATCGAGGGCGGCGCGACCCTGGTCTGGGAGGTCGTCGCCAGGGACGGCCCACAGGCCGCGCCGATCGACAACGTGATCGTGCAGGTCGGAGGCGGGGCCCTCGCCAGCGCCGTCTCGCTCGGTTTTCACGACGCCCATGCCCTGGGCGCGATCACCCGGCGCCCGCGCCTGTTCTGCGTCCAGGGCGACGGTTGCGCGCCCCTCGAGGGTGCCTGGGGCCGGCTCGCGGCCCAGGGAGCCCTCAATCCAGAAGGAATGACGGGCGCCGTGCGCCGCCGCTCGCAGGTCATGCTGCCCTGGACGCCGGCGCCGTCGGGGCTCGCCGAGGGCCTGCTCGACGACGAGACCTACGACTGGGCGGCGCTCGTGCGCGGGATGCTGGAGAGCGGCGGCCGGCCGCTCGTCGTCAGCGACGAGGAGTTGCGGCGAGCGGGGGGCCTGGCCCAGGAGCACACGGGGATCGACGTGGACGCCAGCGGTGTCGCGGGCCTGGCTGGTTGGGCGCGTCTGTGCCAGGAGGGCGTGATCGGTGCGGACGAGCGCAGCCTGGTCCTGTTCACCGGAGCGCGGGGATGAGCGAACTGCTGCGCGCGGCGCTGACCGAGACCCGCAACGCCTTCGATGCGATGCCGGAGAGCGTCGATGGTCTGGCGTCCCTCGCCGGGCGGATGGAGGAGCTGCGCGCCGTCAACGTTGCCCACCACCAGGACCTGGCTCGCCGCGCAGCGGACGCGGGAGCGCACCTGGTCTGCTTCGGTGAGCTGTTCACCGGCCCCTACTTCGCCTTGGGCGCTGACGAGCTGTGGTTCGGCCTGGCCGAGGACGCCCTCGGTGGGCCCACCGCCGCCGCGCTGCGCGAGACGGCGCGCGAACTCGAGCTGGTTCTGGTGGCCCCGCTCTTCGAGCGCACGGCGAGTGGCCGGCGATTCAACACGGCGATCGTGATCGACGCCGACGGCTCCCTCCTCGGGCGCTACCGCAAGGTCCACATCCCGTCCGGGCGCAACGAGCGCGCGGCTTTTTGCGAGACCTTCTACTACGAGGCCAGCGACGGTGACCTGGGCAACGGCCCGGCCGACGTCTCGTCCAACCCGTACTTTCCGGTCTTCGAGACCGCCGTCGGCCGCATCGGCGTGGCGACCTGCTACGACCGCCACTTCGAGGGGGTCATGCGCTCCCTTGCCCACAACGGCGCGCAGCTGGTCCTGTCGCCGGCGGTGACCTTCGGGGAGCGCTCGCGGCGTATGTGGGATCTCGAATTCGCCGTCGACGCGGCGCGCCACCGGCTCTTCATCGGCGGCTCCAACCGGCGCGGCGCGGAAGCTCCCTGGGGCGTCGAGTTCTTCGGCGCCTCGGGATTTTGGGGCCCGCAAGGAGCCCTCGCGACCGTGGCCGGGCCCGCGCAACTGGTGCTGGCGGACCTCGACCTCGCGGCCCTCGAGAAGGACGACCGGGCGGGCTGGGACCTGGCGCGGGATGGGCGCCCGGACACCTACTCGGACTGAGCGAGCAGGGCCGGGTAGTCGAGACCGTCGGCGGCGAAGACCGCGTCGCGCACCCAGCGCAACAGGTGCAGGTGGGTCAGGTCTACCGCGCCTTCGGCCCTGCCTTCGGGGTCGGTGAGCGGGTCGAGCTCATCGAGGCGCAGGGCGAAGTCCGGGCCCTCGAAGAGTGAGCGCTCGCCGTCGCGGGTGAGGGAGACCTCGAGGCCCTCGAAGCGTCCGCGGATCGTATCGCCCGCGAGGTGAAAGCCGTCCAGGTGCGCGAAGCTGCTCCAGTCGGCGAGGGAGCCGAAGAAGCGCGGCTTGACGATGTAGGGACCGCCGTCCTCGGGGCAGAAGATGTCGCAGTTTCCGCAGTCGTTGCAGAAGTCGGCGAAGTTCGCGTACTGGCGCCTGCGTTCGACGGTCAACACCCCGTGTTCGGTCGCGTGCCAACCGTCGCCTTCCTGGTGCAGGGAGACCTGCGCGATCTCGAGCGGGGGCAGTTCGAAGCGGAAGTTGGCGTCGTTGGGGCAGACCGGCACGCACTTGTCGCAGGCGATGCAATCCAGCAGGGCGAGGGCGCTGCCGATCTTGCGCGGGGGCTTGTCGGTGGCCTCGCGCCGGTAGCGCAGGTCGGTGAGCAGAGCCTCCATGTAGTGAGCGGTGTTGCACTCGGCGACCGCGCCCAGGAGAGCCTGGCGCGGGGAATCGGGCAGGGCCGCCAGGCGCTCGGCGTCACCCAGCGCGTCGGACTCGAAGAGCTCGGCGCACAGGCGCCGATCCTCATCGCCGAGGTCGAGGGCCGCCAGGGCCTGGCGCCCGAGACCGTGGGCGCGCAGGACGAAACTGTCGATCGTGGCTGCTCCCAGCGAGCGCATGCGCTCGCCCAGGACGTCGAAGTAGCCGCGGGCGCGGGCGTAGCCGCCGGGCTTGAGGAGGTCGCTGCAGACGCTGACCGGCACCAGGCCGAGGGCGACGGCTTCGGCGAAGTTGCGGCGGTCGATGCCGGCCGAGAACGAGATCGGGAAGCGATCGTGAAAGCGCCGGCGAAAGGCGGCCACCAGGTCCATGGCGAGCACGTGCAAGGGTGCTCCGGAGAGGTAGACCTCGCGCTCCTCGGCGGGCAGGAAACTGCCCGTGTTCTCGACGATCAGGGTGTTGGTGAACTTGACGCCGAAGCCGCGGCCGAGGGACGCCGCGGACTCCCCGAGGCGTTCGACGAACTCCGTCATGCGTTCCCACTTCGTGTCGCGCTCGAAGGCGCTCGGGGGAACGCGCAGATCGGTGTAGCCCAGGACTCCGTGCAGCAGCTCCTCCACGCGCCGCGGCCCGAGCAGCATCGGATTGAGCTTCACGATGCAGTGCAGGTCGCGGTCCTTTAGCAGGTGATCGATCATGGCCTCGATCTCCTGCGGGGGGCAGCCGTGGAAGGTGCTCAGGGTCAGGGTGTCCGAGAGGCGCGTGGGAAAGTCCGCGTCGCGCAGGTCCGCGTACTCGGCGGGAATCTCGCGCCGCAGGCGATCGACGAGGGCCGTGCAGTCGCCCATGCCCCTCAGGAAGGCCTGCACGGTCTCGCTCTGCAGACCGGCCAGGTCGTAGCCGACGCTCATGTCGAACAGGGTGCTGTGCATGTTCGACTGCAGCGGGACGCGACCGCTCGCGCGCAGCAACTCGATCAGCATGGCGCCCTTGACGTACTCCTCGAGGGATTGCTCCAGGGAGAGTTCTTGGGACCACTCGGCATTGAAGCCGATCGTGCGCATGTCGATGCAAGGCCGGGGAATCCGGATCGCGTCGTCGACCTGGACGGTCTTGAGCTCGAGCATGCGCGCCCCGCCGAGCCAGGAGAGGACCAGGTTCTGCGCCAGTTGCGACTGGGGGCCGGCGGCCGGGCCGAAGGGCGTCGAGGGTTGGTGACCGTGAAAACGGACGGCCAGGTCGAGGCCCTCGGCGCCGGTGAAGAAGCGCGCGCGCGGCAGGTGGAAGACGGCGTCGTCGCGCTCCAGCTCCCTGAACATGCGGGAGACCAGGGCGCCAAAGGGGAAGGGTCGTAGCTCGGCCATGGCTGGGACGCGGACGGGGCGAGCGCTCAGAAGTGGAGCTGGAACTCGATCAAGAGGGCGAGTTCCGAGCCCTCTTCGGCGCCGTCGAGGGACAGCGCCTGATCGTAATCGCTGAAGACCAGGGCGTTGCGCAGGACGGCGTGTTCGTTCGGGATCCAATTCAGGCCGAGAGACAGGGTCCGGACGCGCCCGGGGCCCGGGCCGTCCTCGGCGAAGGCCGCCAGTGCTCCGTCCATATCGAGCTGGGAGACGCGGCAGGCCAGCACCCAGGCCCCGCGGCCGGATCCGTGGAGGAAGTCGAAGGGTGCGTCGGGCCGCACGCCGCCGAAGGTCTTGTCCTCGCCGGTCAGAGCGCGCGAGACGGTCAGGTAGGCGCCAGTGAGGGAGACCGCTCGGGGCTCGTCGTCCGCCGACATCTCCTGCGAGAGGGCGATGGCTTCTGCCTGGACGAACCAGGGGCCGTGGAACCAGGCCCCTTCCCAGCCCAGGCGGCTGCGGGTGCCGTCGAGCGCGACGCCCTCGGCGAAGGTCAGCACGGGCTGGCCCAGGGCGTTGTCGATGCTCCCGCCGCCGACGATCTCGTCCTGCGTTCCGAGGGTCCCGGCCAGGCCGATCTGCAGGCGATGCCAGGGGGAACTCGGCGCGTGGGTGAAGGGATGCCACATCAGGCGCGCGGCGACATCCTTGGAGCTGGTGCTGTCCGAGCCCCCAGTGCCGTTGGTGGCAGCCAGGCCCATCTCCCAGCGCCCTGAACGGCTCATGGCGTTGAGGAACAGGCCGTGGTCCTCGGCCGGGGCGAACTGGTTGATGATCGAGAAGCGCGGGAAGTCGATGTGGCGGCGACTGCGCACCTCTTCGAGGTTGAAGGGCACCTTCATGCGACCGAGCATCACGCGCGCATCGCCACCGAGGGTGTCGAAGCCGAGCCAGGCCTCCTCGAGCTCCACCTCATGCTCGGTGAAATTCGGTTCGAGGCGGAAGCGCAGACTGTCCAGGCTGCCGGCGAGCTCTGGCCGGACCCGTTTCAAGGCAACGTTGCTGCCCGGCTGACGCTCGCCCGAGGTGACGGTTACGACGGTCTGCAGCAAGCCCTCGAGGACCAGCTCCTTCCTTCCGTCAGCGGAGCGCACGGAGAAGCCGCCCTCGGTGCTGACCCTCGGCGCGGCCTCGAGCCCATCGGGGGTGCCTTGCGATGCCGTGCCCGCGCAGGCGGCGCACATGGTGAGGGCCGCGAGGGTCGCCGGGAGTGTGTTGTTCATGGTCGGCTCTCCTGCCTTGGTCGCCGGATCGTCGGCGACCCTAGCAGGCCTTCCTACCCCCTGGCCAGACCCTCCGGGCCTCGGAAGTCCTTCGAATCATGCGTAGGATTAGTGGGCTCCCCCGGCTCTTGTGGGTGTGAGGGCAGGCATGACTGTAGAGGACGAGAGAGCAAACTTTGGACTCGCCCCGGCCAACAGGTCGGAGACGGGTCATGGACGGGCGCGGTGGATCGTGGCCGGAGCGTTGCTGGCCGCGGCAGCCGCGCTGCACTCCCTCTCGATGCTC
>PVBE011681652.1_pt1 | contig 70026 bp, 65 predicted proteins | sample 1631181 | NCBI WGS metagenome assembly PVBE01 (sample SAMN08397723, study PRJNA350692) | Marine metagenome, whole genome shotgun sequencing project. | isolation source: water | place: Pacific Ocean | collected 2012-04
AGGGTCTATTGAAGAAGTTATGCCTCATCCCCTTTTGATACCTTCTTTCTGCTTTTTACTCACGCAGAGAGAGGGAATGCGCTCAATTTTTCGGTTCAGCCCGCTTGGGTAGCACCGTTATATGATTTGTGTGCCCACGTCGTAGGTTGCCATATTGGTCTTCATCTGACCCGGAGGCATAAATCGTGCAATGACGGTCTTGAAATCGGTGCGGTCCATTGGGAGTTCGCTGATCCCGGCCAATGCCCCGATCATCATGATGTTTACAAAAATCGGATTTTAAAGAAACCCGCCTTTGACAACGGCACAGTAGTTGCAATTATCCAACAATTTTTGTTATTCTAAATTCGAGCCAAAATAGAGCGCATATTCATAATAGCCTGTTCATTGAGATTATGGCAGTTTTGAGACAGTGTACGAGGAGAAATTATGATTGTGGTTATTTTTGAAGTAAATGTAAAGCCTGAAGGAATCAAAGAATATCTACAACTGGCGTCTGGGTTTCGAAAAACATTGGATGATATAGATGGTTTTATTTCTGTTGAAAGGTTCACAAGTCTTACAAATGAGGGAAAGCTTGTATCACTTTCTTTTTGGGAGTCTGAGGAGGCTGTATCGGCTTGGCGAAATTCCATAGATCATAAACGCGCCCAACAAAAGGGACGATTTGAGCTTTTTAACGCTTACAGGATCCGGGTAGCAAAAGTATTAAGGGACTATGGCTCCGGCAGCAGAGAACAGGCGCCTGAATAGATCCTAATCGTTTCAACAATAACATGACAAAATGGGTTTAAAGATCATAATGGTCAGCATTTTATATCTTAATTTGATAAAAGGGGCCCGTCTGTTCGTGGCCTATGGATTTTGATTGGAGGTTAACATGGAGGTCAGACCGTTTGGCAAAACAGGCGAGATGTTCCCAATTCTGAGTTTTGGTGGGCAGCGGATCGTCGATGAACATGGCTGCACAGAAGAGGCGGCGGTCAAAATCATCAATACGGCCATTGATCGAGGTATCCGCTATTTCGACACCGCCTGGATTTATTCTGATGGGCAGGCGGAGACACGTCTGGGCAAAGTAGCCAAAGACCGCCGGTCAGAGATGTGGATTGCCACCAAGACCTGGAGCACCAACCAAGACAAAGCACGACGTCAGTTGGAAACGAGCCTGTCACGGCTGCATACCGATTATGTGGATGAGTGGCGGTTGCACAACCTGTACAATTACGAACGGCTGGACGCATTCACAGGTTCAGAAGGGGCGCTGGAGGCCGCGATACGGGCACGGGAGGAGGGATTGGTACACCACATCGGTATCAGCGGGCATACCGATCCACAGATTCTGGTTGAAGCGCTCAACCGTTTTCCCTTTGATAGCGCACTGATCGCAGTTTCAGCGCTTGATCATTTTATTCTCAGTTTTGCCGAGGAGTTTCTGCCGATTGCCAATGATAGGGGCGTAGCGACGATCGGGATGAAAGTGCTGGGATTGGGAAGTCTAAAGCACGAGGTGGAACGCTCGTTGCGATACGTTTTTAACCTACCGATCAGTACGGTGATTGTGGGGATGGAGTCAATGGATCAGTTGGAACAGAATCTGGCGATAGCAGAATCATTCACCCCGATGACAGATGAGGAGCGTCTGAATTTTTTCAAGGGTATCATTTCGTTGGTACGGCCGGAGAACATTCCGTGGAAGGCGGCTGATTGGGACAATCCAACAAAATGGGTCTCCCGTAACCGAAAACAGGCAAATGCGTGATGGCAAAACCGCCGCTTCCCGCGTTGAATGACATTGAAGGGTCTAAAGTTCCAGGCTCTTTTCCATTAATCGTTGATGCACATGTTCATGTATTTCCAGAACCAATCTTTAAATCTCTCTGGAAATGGTTCGATAAATACGGGTGGCCCATCCGATATAAGTTTCGTACGGCCACGGTTTTAGATTTTTTATTATCCCGAGGTGTCGGCCATATTGTCGTTTTTGCATATGCACACAAGCCGGGAATTGCTTCTGAGTTAAACCGGTACATGGCAAATAAATGTGAGCAATTCCCTCAAAAGATTACCGGGCTTGCAACGGTCTTTCCCGGTGAAGAGAAAAGCGAACAGATCCTGAGGGCAGCTTTTGACGCCGGTTTGGGAGGTGTTAAACTTCACGCTCATGTGCAATGTTTTGACATGAACAGCGACAAAATGGACATTATTTATGATCTCTGTTCATCTCAACAAAAGCCAATTGTAATGCATGTTGGTAGAGAGCCAAAAATAGACGGCTATTCATGTGATCCCTATTTAATTTGTGGGGTAAAAAAACTGGAAACCGTCATAAAGAATTACCCTGGGCTTAAAATATGCGTACCTCATTTCGGAATGAACGAATATCTATCCTATAAGCGGTTGATTGGGAAATACGATAACCTCTGGCTCGATTCGGCCATGGTACTTACAGACTATTTTCCGAATAACGAGTCCTTCCAGCTGAATGAGATGAGAATTGACAGAATAATGTACGGATCTGATTTCCCAAATCTCCCTTTTGCATGGGATCGAGAACTAAAATGGATCCATAAAACCCGCCTCCCGGATAAATTCCTAGAACGCTTTTTGGGAAAAAATGCGATTGATTTTTTTTCCCTACCCAAAAGCTGAACCTTGTGGTAGTCCACACCATCATGAAAAAATTTTTCGAAACAACCAATTTAGAAAAAGTCTTTGAATGTAGATCTGTTTTTCCCCCGGTCGCTACCGATCTAGTCCCTTTGTCCGAAATCACGGGCAGGGTCCTGGCCGTCGATATTGTTGCAGATGGGAATCTCCCTGATTTTGCGCGCGCAACAATGGATGGATATGCGGTGCAGGCGGCTTCAACCTATGGCGCTTCAGAAGGAAGCCCTGCCTATCTTGTTGTTAAAGGTACGGTGGCCATGGGGGAGTCGCCCCGGTTCTCCATCTGTCCGGGGGAGGCAGCCAAGATATCAACCGGGGGTATGTTGCCTTCCGGAACCGATAGCGTGGTGATGATAGAACATACCGAGACGATAGACGATTCCACCATTGAAGTCTATCGGAGTGTTGCACCCGGCCAGCATCAGATCGAAAAGGGAGAGGATTTTAAAAAAGGAGAAACCATTCTATCAACCGGTCAGCGGCTGAGACCCCAGGAAACAGGCCTTTTGGCTGCCTTTGGCATTGAACGGGTCAAGGTTTTTCAACGGCCTGTCATCGGGATCATTTCTACAGGGGATGAAGTGATTCCCATCGATGAATCCCCGAAAGCCGGCCAAATTCGTGATATTAACACCTATACACTCTCCAGCTTCGTTAAAGAAGCAGGTGGCGTGCCTGTGGTTTTCGATATTGTTGGGGATGATTTTGATTTGTTGCTTGATAAATGCACCCAAGCGCTTGTTCACACAGATATGGCCCTTATCTCCGGGGGAAGTTCGGTGGGGTCCCGTGACTTCACCATCGAGGTGTTTTCCTCCCTTCCGGATGCGACGATACTTTTCCATGGAATCCCCATCAGTCCGGGAAAGCCGACAATTCTGGCCGATGTCCGGCACAAACCGTTTTGGGGATTACCGGGGCATGTTGTTTCCGCCATGATCGTATTTACAGTAATTGTCAGACCTTTCATTGACCGGATCAGCGGCCTTTCTCCCCAACGATTGAGTAAATTTCGGCTTCCGGCAACTCTGACCCGAAATATTTCGTCCGCACAGGGGCGTATCGACTATATCCGTGTGCGGTTAAATGAGAGAAATGGAATCCTTTGGGCTGAACCGATTCTGGGCAAATCGGGTCTTATCAATACCATGGTAAAAGCAGACGGTCTGATTGAAATCGGAATTCATACCGAAGGATTGAATGAAGGAGCGGCAGTTGAAATCATCCCTATTTGAGTTGGACGGATCATAGGGTCAATTTAATCACTTCAGGTTTCACAAGTTGGAGAAGAATATGGGCTCAAAACGGAATATATATCTTCAGATGAAAACACTAAAAGAGGCCCGAAAAATCCTGTCTGACCGGTTTTCACTATCCGGGATACTTTCCAGCGAGGTGGTTTTGGTACCGGATGCTGTGGGCCGGGTCCTTTCTGCACCGGTCAAGGCCAAGCTCTCATCCCCTAATTTTCATTCGGCGGCCATGGACGGCATCGCCGTAAAATCTGAAAATACCTTTGGCGCCAGTGAGGCAATGCCAAAAAAACTCATGGTCGGCAGAGATACTTTATATGTCAACACCGGAAATGTGATGCCAGATAATACTGATGCCGTGATCATGATTGAACATATCCAAGTTCTGGATAAAAGCCAAATCCAAATCGAAGCGCCGGCGTTCCCCTGGCAACATGTGCGTAAAATGGGGGAGGACATTGTGGCAACCGAGTTGTTATTTCCGCAAAACCACACGGTGACCCCTTATTGTGTAGGCGCACTTCTTTCAGCAGGCATATTTTCGGTTTCTGTAAAGAAGAAGCCCAAGGTGCTTATCATACCCACCGGTTCGGAACTGGTCGACTGGCACGACGGTGATCTGAAAGATCTCGAGCCGGGTCGGGTGATTGAAACCAATTCATTCGTTCTCGGAAAACTGATCGAGTCATGTGGCGGAAGTTGGGTGCGCCATAACCTGTTGGACGATGATCCGAAAAAAATAAAGGAAGCCGTCAATGATGCGGCAGAAAACGACTTCGATATCATCCTGATTGATGGTGGATCATCTGCAGGATCCGAAGACTATTCTAAAAGTGTCATCAAAGGTCTCGGTGAGATATTTATTCATGGCGTCACCATCATGCCTGGAAAACCGGTGATCATTGGTGCGGTTAACAATAAACCGGTTTTTGGCATACCGGGGTACCCGGTATCTGCAATCATTGCCTTTGAGCAATTTGTTTATCCCCTAATCTGCAGAATGCTCGGTCAACCGGAAAAGGGAAGAGAGAAGCTTAAAGTCGAACCCACAAGGAAAATTGCATCCAAACTCGGTATTGAAGAATTTTTGCGCGTGAAGCTTGGGGTCGTAGGCGGCAGGGTAGTTGCGACCTCGCTACCCCGAGGTGCTGGGTGTATCACCTCGATTACTGAGGCAGATGGGATCATCCGGATACCGACCCATGTGGAAGGATTAAACGAGGGCCAGCCCGCAACAGCCGAGCTTTTGCGATCTCTGATCTTGATCCGGAACACGATCGTAGTTGTCGGAAGTCATGACAACACCCTTGATATCCTGACCGATCTGATCAGGGCAAGACACAGTCATTTAACCCTTTCATCAAGCCATGTGGGGAGTTTGGGTGGACTTATGGCGATTAAAAGAGGGGTTTGCCATCTTGCTGGATCCCATCTTTTAGATTCAGAAGACGGATCTTACAATATTTCATATATAAAAAAATACCTGCCCGATGTCAGGACAAATCTGGTTAAACTGGTTTTTCGGGAACAAGGTCTGATTGTACCTTCGGGAAACCCTATGGGAATCAAAGGTATTGAGGATCTCATCCGCGCTGATATTACATTTGTCAACCGACAGGCCGGATCTGGTACAAGGGTTCTTCTCGATTATAAAATAAAGCAGCTGGGCCTGAATACGGGGGGCATAAATGGATATGAGAACGAAGAATATACCCACATGTCCATGGCGGTCGCGGTGTTGGGGGGTCGGGCGGACGTCGGTTTGGGGATTCATGCGGCGGCAAAGGCACTTCAGCTCGATTTTATCCCTATTATGACAGAAGAGTATGATCTCATTATTCCGCAACAACATTTTGAACACCAAAATATCCAGATCTTGCTTGAAATTATCGACAGCGAGGCATTTAAAAAACGTGTCGGGGAATTGGGGGGGTATCATACTGAAAAAACAGGTGAAATTATCAACGTTGTTTGAGTCGCCCCCATGTCATATGAACTGATCGATCATACCGCTGATTTTGGTTTGCATGTTAAAGGTAATGATGCCAATTCGTTATTTGTCAACGCCGCCCACGCCATGTTCGATCAGATAACCGACACCCTGGTGTTAAAAGGGATAAAAACAGAACATGTCCGAGCAAAAGGGGATGATTGGCCCGATCTTATGATCAACTGGCTAAGAGAGCTGTTATATCTCTGGACGGGTAAATCATTACTGGTAAAAGTTGTGGTGATCGATTCTCTGTCAAAATACCAGCTGTCATCAACCGTAAAGGTCGATTGTTTTGATCCAAACCATCATGTGATAAAAGATGAAATAAAGGGTGTAACATACCACCAAGTTTTGGTGAGAGGTGGAAAAGAGGGGTGGAAATCCAAAATATTTTTTGATGTATGAGGTAAACAAAATGGAATTAAAGCAAATAGATAAATACCGGTGGGAACTTTCCAAAACCGGTTCGATGCGTGTGCCTGGAATCGTTTACGCAACCGATGAAATGATAAAAGGCGATCAGCAAAATGAACCACTAAAGCAGGTGGCAAACGTTGCCACCCTTCCCGGTATTATAAAAGCATCTCTGGCAATGCCGGATATGCATTGGGGCTATGGGTTTCCCATCGGAGGAGTGGCAGCGTTTGACGGGGAGACCGGCATCATATCACCCGGCGGCGTTGGATATGATATTAACTGTGGGGTTCGCTTGGCAACCACTTCACTTGTTGAAAAGGAAGTTCGCCCAAAGCAGGAAGATCTGGTCAACGCGCTTTACCAAAATATTCCCTCAGGGATTGGATCCACCGGTTCGATAAAACTTTCCATTTCTGAAGAAAAAAAGGTTCTTACCCATGGTAGCCGTTGGGCGGTGCAACAGGGTTTCGGCATCGACTCAGATTTAGATCACACCGAAGACAGCGGGTGTATGGAAAATGCAGATCCTGATGTGGTCAGTAATCGGGCCCTGGAAAGGGGGAAAAAACAGCTCGGAACCCTCGGGTCGGGGAATCACTTCCTTGAGGTTGGGGTGGTAGAAGAGGTCTATGACTCAAAATCTGCACAGGTGTTCGGTCTTTTCGAAGGGCAGGTAACGCTCATTGTCCATTCAGGTTCCCGTGGATTTGGGTATCAGGTCTGTGATGATTTTCTGGCTTACATGACAAAACATGTTCAAAAACTCGGTTTTGAACTACCGGATCGACAACTCGCCTGTGCGATGATCCAATCAAAAGAGGGGATTCGTTATTATAACGCCATGGCGTGTGCCGCAAATTACGCATGGGCCAACCGTCAGATTTTAATGCACATCTCCAGTGAAGTTTTCTTAAAAGTGTTCGATATCGGGCCAAAAGACCTTGAACTGAATCTGGTTTATGACGTTTGCCACAATATTGCAAAAAAGGAAAAACATGTCATTGACGGAAAAAAGCGGCTTGTTTGTGTTCACCGGAAGGGAGCGACACGCGCATTTCCACCTGGGCACGCGTCACTCTGTGATGCCTATCGCCCGGTGGGACAACCGATACTAATTCCGGGTGATATGGGAACAGCCTCTTTTATCCTGGTGGGCACTGAAAAAGCGATGGGAGAAACCTTCGGTTCAACCTGCCACGGTGCAGGGCGGGTGTTAAGCAGAAAGGCTGCGAAAAAGAAGAGCAAGGGAAGATCAATTCATCGCGAACTGGAAGATAAAGGGATCCTCGTCCGATGGTCAGGCAGATCTACTCTGGCCGAGGAGATGCCGGATGCCTACAGAGATATCTCCGAGGTAGTTGCGGTGGTCCATGGTGCAGGAATCTCAAAAAAAGTGGCCAGACTGAGACCGATTGGAGTGGTGAAAGGATAGAATAAACATCGAAACCAGCGCCTTAAAGCTGAAATAATTGATGATCAAAGGAGAATTTGCATGAATCCAGGCATTTTTAGAGAATATGACATCAGAGGAATTGCAGGTAAGGACTTGAAGGAAAATGATGCATTGTTGATCGGAAAAGGAGTGGGGACATTTCTCCAACAGCGCGGTCGATCACGACTGACTGTAGGCCGTGATTGCCGGTTGACATCCGATCTTTATACAAAAAATGTTATTGAGGGACTTTTATCGACCGGATGTGATGTGACCGACATCGGAGTCTGTCCAACCCCTGTCTTATATTTTTCCATTACACATTTTGATCAGCAGGGAGGTGTGATGGTGACAGCCAGCCACAACCCTCCTGAATATAATGGGTTTAAGCTTTGCATCGGTACAGATTCCATCTTTGGAGAAGATATACAGAAAATTTTTAAAATCATTTCCAATGCCTCGTTTTCGCAAAGTAACGGGTCTCTTTTTACCGTTAATGCCATTGCGCCGTACAAAGCGTTTGTTGAAAAAAATATCAGCATCCCCCGGACGCTCAAGGTTGGGTTGGATGCCGGTAATGGCACGGCCGGTGTGGTTGCGGTCCCGGTTATTAAAAATCTCAACTGCCAAGTGCATGACCTTTACTGCGATATGGATGGCACATTTCCGAACCACGAAGCAGATCCAACAGTGGCATCAAATCTAAACGATCTCATCAAACTAATCAGGGAAAAAAGTTTGGATGTTGGAATCGCCTATGATGGTGACGGGGATCGGATCGGTGTTGTGGATGAAAAAGGAAACATTGTCTATGGAGATAAACTGATCATCATCTTTGCCAGGGAGATTCTCTCGAGAAAACCAGGTGTTACCTTTATTTCTGATGTAAAATGTTCAAAAACGCTTTTTGACGATATTGAAAAGCACGGCGGTCGGGCCATAATGTGGAAAACCGGTCATTCTCTGATCAAACAGAAGATGAGGCTGGAAAAAGCCGAACTGGCCGGGGAGTTGAGCGGTCACATGTTTTTCAGCGATCGTTTTTTGGGTTTTGATGATGCCATTTATGCTTCATGCAGATTAATCGAAATCCTATCTAAAACCGGAAAACGAATATCTGATCTGTTGTCGGATGTCCCCCAAACGTACAGTACCCCGGAACTACGGGTTTCGTGTCCGGATGAAAAAAAGTTTGTCGTGGTTGCAAAAGTGACTGACTTTTTTCGGCAGTGCCACGATGTCATCGATATCGATGGGGTTCGGGTTCTCTTTGAAGACGGGTGGGGCTTGATACGTGCATCCAACACCCAACCGGCCCTTGTTCTCCGCTTTGAGGCCATGTCAGAGAAAAGGCTGGCAGAGATAAGGGAGTTGATCGAATCTGCTTTGGAGAAAATAAAAAAGGATATGTCCTTGTAATATCTTCAACCTCCTTTGCAGGGAGTCAATGGAAATGATACTTGAATAGTTTTAACAAAAAAATATTTGGCACCCTGTTTTTCTCCATATTTGCGATGATCACTGGCGTCGGAATCGTCGTTCCCCTGCTGCCGATCTATGCCCGTGATCTGGGTGCCAGCGGCCTCTACATCGGTTTGATTTTTGGATCATTCCCCCTTTCCAGAACATTCTTTTTACCCTATTTCGGACGGCTTTCGGACAAAAAAGGACGCAAGCCGTTTATTGTCATTGGCCTTTTTACCTATGCACTGATATCGCTTGTATTCATCCTTTCACATAGCGTTGCGTCCCTCATTGTATTAAGGTTCATTCAAGGGATAACCTCTGCTCTGATCCTACCGGTCACCCAGGCCTATGTGGGGGACATTACCCCGAAGGGGAGAGAAGGCTTTACCATGGGGGTGTTCAACGTGTCTATCTTTTTGGGCTTGAGCATCGGGCCATTGATCGGTGGATGGGTTCATGATCGATTCAACCTCCAGGCGACCTTTGTATGCATGGCATTTTTGGCTTTGATCGGTTTTTTGTCCAGCCTTCTTCTGCTACCGCCAACCCGTTCAGAACGGTCATTATCCAGAAAAAATGGACTCATCAGCTGGGCCCAATTACTTCAAGACAAAGAGCTGATCGGCCTTTTTCTTTTTCGGTTTACCCATTTGGCATGTATCGGGATCATATTGGGCTTTCTCCCTGTTTATGTCGATTCCGCATTCTCACTCTCCAGTTCATCTATCGGTATTCTTGTTATGCCCGGAATTTTTGTCAGTGGATTAATGCAGATACCGATGGGTTTTCTAGCGGATAGAGTCAATAGAAATCTAATGATTATCACCGGCGGACTGATAACCGGCATTGCAATTTTTTTATTTGAATGGGCCGGCGGTTTTTGGGATCTCTTTTTTGACAATGTATTATTTGGTTTAGGTGGCAGTATCTCAATGCCGGCGCTCATGGCGATTGCACTGATAAAAGGAAATAATACTAAGGCGATGGGATCGGTTATGGCTCTCATGACGGTGGCACACAGCATGGGGATGTTTGCCGGGTCTATCCTTGCCGGTTTAGTAATGGATATTTTTCAACTCCGGCAGACTTTTTTTCTGGGGTCACTAATAATGGGGTTCGGGGTTTGCTTTTTCACGGTCTGCATTTATGCACACAAACCAAACGGACTTACCCGTGGGATTAAAATGTAACAGAATATAAACGCGCGCTTTGGTGTTTGGTAGGATGATCAAAAGGTAGATCCAAAATGTATTTTGAAGTATCAGGAGTACAGATATCACCTGTTCTACCATTTCTATTTGCATTTTTGGTCTCATTTTTTACTTCCATGGGTGGCGTTTCCGGTGCATTTTTGGTCCTTCCTTTTCAAGTCAGTGTCCTTGGCTTTACCGGCCCGGCGGTAAGTTCAACCAATCTGGTTTACAACCTTGTGGCCATTCCCAGTGGGGTGTATCGATACATCAAAGAAGGAAGAATGGCATGGCCCCTTGCATGCGTGATCATGGTCGGAACCCTCCCCGGTGTCTTTATGGGTGCTTTTCTCAGGATAAAATATCTTCCGGACCCAAAACATTTTAAGTTATTTGTGGGTTGCGTCTTGTTATATATCGGTTTGCGGCTTTTATATGGATTGAGACAAAGAAATAAAATAATCAGACAAGCCGGCGTACGCGATGATCGATATAGAAAAAGGAAAGATAAAACAATAGAATCTTTGAAACCGGATACCGGTCATGATGTCACAATAAAAACCGTTGCGTTTTCGATTACTGACTGCACATACAGTTTTTATGGCGAAACTTTTTCATTTAACCCGTTTGGCCTGTTTATGCTTACCTTGGCATTTGGAATTATCGGTGGTACATACGGAATCGGTGGCGGTTCTATTATCGCTCCACTCCTTGTCGCTTTTTGGAACCTCCCTGTACATACCATCGCAGGTGCGACCCTTTTGGGGACATTATCAACCTCTGCGTTCGGGGTTGTGTTTTATATGGGAATCGCACCCTATTTTGTACACACAGGGCTTGCGATCCGGCCCGATTGGTTGCTGGGGACACTTTTTGGTGCAGGGGGTTTTGCCGGGATTTACTGCGGGGCAAGACTTCAAAAGTACATGCCGGCCAAAACAATAAAAATAATCCTTGCCTTGGTGATAACAATCCTTGCCGCGAAATATATCCTCGATATATTTTAAAAGAAAATCCTCATCAAGCCGGGAACCGCTTTTATAACTCTTCAGGCGTAAAAGCCACGATGTCATCAATGCGGGTCGTATCACAAAAAAGCATCACCAAACGGTCGATGGCAAGGGCATTTCCCACGGCAACCGAAGATCGATCGTTTCCCCATGGTAAAGAATAAAATCTTCAAGACCCGTCCGGCTCGCTACAAATCGGATCAATTCTTCACATTCTGCTATCATGTCGACGTAATTGCTTTTAGAACAATACCATTCGAACATCGTAAATTCGGAAAGGTGTCTGCTACCCCGTTCTGCTTGACGGAAGCATTTGCAAATCTGGAATATACGAGAATAACCCGGTGAAAGGAGCCGTTTCATCTGTAACTCGGGAGATGTCAGCCAAAACAACTCACCAGAAAAATCTGCATCAATGGTGTTCTCGGGAGCAGGGGCAGGTATCCGGATCAGCGTCTCGACCTCGAGATAACCATGGTCCGCAAAATACGCTCGGATCCCCCGCAAAACGGTCGCCCTTAATGCCAGGTTATCTTCAATAAAAGCTTGTCTGGATCAGTTCATACTTCCCGAGTAGTTGCCGTTATACCATGTCGCATTATGTTTATTGCAAGACCAACAGGTACAGCATGGGGTTAATAATGGTTTTCCTTGACAATATGCCATGCAATTGATACAATTTTATATGTTTCCCGTCCTGATTTGTCGAGAGAGAAAAACCAACCAATTTCAGGAAAGCCATTTAAGAAATCATGAAAGGGTTGAGGGACCTTATGGATATCAAAGAACCCAAAATAGAGCCCAAAGAGATTCTCATTCTGGAGGATGACCTTTTCAATCCTGGCAATGTTTGCATTGTCACTGGTTCAGGAACAGGAATCGGCCGGGCAACATCGATTGCAGCGGCCGCCAACAATTTGATGACAGTGGGGTTGGATATCGATGAAGAAGCGGGAAAAAAGACACAGAGAATCGCCCAGGAGATGGGTGGACAGATGAGGTTTATCAAAACAGATCTCACCTGTGATGAAGACATTGAGTATGCGGTAAAGGAGGCTGCCAAGCTCGGCACCATTAAATTTCTGGCCAATATTGCGGGAATTCAACATATCGACCCGGTAGAAAACTTTCCTATGAAAAAATATGATCTGATGCAACGGCTTATGCTCCGTGCGCCTTTTTATCTTTCTAAACTGACCATCCCACATATGAAAAAAGGCAGTGACAAAATCGGTGTGATCGGTAATATGACATCCGTACATGCCCACATCTGCACGGTCAATAAACCGGTGTATAATATCACCAAGTTCGGCCTCAGGGCCTTGAGTCAATCCATCTCTGCCGAGGGAGGAGGGGCGATACGCTCATTTACAATCAGCACCGGATTTGTTAAAACACCGTTGGCCCTAAACCAGGTGTCGGCCCAGGCTGAACAACGTCGTATTACACCCGAAAAAGTCGTCAAAGATGTAATGATGGGCAAATCCCGCATCAAAGAGATGATGTCTCCCATTGAGGTGGCGAATCTGTTTATTTTTGGATTTTCCCGATTTGCCAGATATCTGATCGGTGGGGACCTTTTGTTTGACGGCGGAATGGTGCTGACCTACTAGAAGAAGTCTCCTTTTTGTTTTTCTCTCTCTGCTTTTCTCAAATCTTTCCGGATGATTTTTCCGGTGGCGGTCAAGGGGAGTGCTTTGACAAACTCGACCACTCTCGGGTATTCGTGAGCCGCGAGACGGTTTCGAACAAAATTCTGAATACCCTGTTTCAGGTCGTTGTCAGGCGTCGCATCAGGCGTTGGAACAATAAAAGCCTTTACGATTTCCGTGCGAACTTCATCCGGCACACCGATAACGGCTGACATGGCCACAGCCGGGTGTTTTATCAGACAGTCTTCGATCTCTCCGGGTCCGATCCTATACCCGGAGCTGGTTATCAGGTCATCTTCCCTGCCGACAAACCAGAAATATCCATCGCTGTCTTTTTTGGCCAGATCTCCTGACAAACACCAGTCCCCTATATACTTTGACCGGGTCGCCTCTGGGTTGCGCCAGTATTCCAGGAACATGACCGGATTGGGCTGTTTGATTGCCACGTTTCCGGTTTTATCCGGAGGCAGCACATTACCGTCATCATCCACAATCTCTACCACATGGCCCGGAATGGCCTTACCCATGGAACCGGGTCTGATCTCCATGATTTCAGCACAATTTCCCACCACCAGATTGACCTCCGTTTGTCCATAAAACTCGTTGATAGTGATCCCAAAAGTCTCTCTGCCCCATTCCAAAAGCTCTTTTCCCAGTGTCTCTCCGCCGCTCGCGATAGTTCGTATCTGATAGTGATGTTGTTTTGTGAGGCCTTTCACCTGGCGCATCAGTTTTAAGGCGGTCGGAGGAATAAACGCATTGCGAATCCCGTGTTTGGCCATAAAATGCAACGCGTGCTCCGGATCAAATTTTTTTGCCCGAAAGGCCACCACCGGGATACCGTGATGCCAGCTCGGAAGCAAAACATCGGTCAGACCACCGAGCCATGCCCAGTCCGCCGGGGTCCAGAAACAATCATCTTCTTTGGGGAAAAAGTTGTGGGGAAATTCGATCCCCGGAATATGTCCCAGAAGCATCCGATGGGCATGAAGGGCGCCCTTAGGGGGTCCTGTTGTACCGGAGGTGTACGCAAGCAGCGCGGGATCGTCGGCCCCCTGGTCTTAATCGGACTGAAATCAATGGCGCCCTTCTCTATGGCTTCCCAGAATGCGATTACCCTTTCTTCTTTTTTTCCGCAGGATACGAAAACATGCTTTAGATGGGGAAGTCTGTCCCAAATTTTTAGAACCTTGTGGAGATTCTCCCCATTGGTGACAATGCATTTTGCTTCGCTGTTGATCAGGCGATACTCCAGGGCGTCCACACCGAAAAGCGTAAACAGCGGAATCACGATACCCCCGATCTTATAGACGGCGATGTGTGAAATGCCGGTTTCCGGACATTACGGCAGAAGAATCCCCATGCGGTCTCCGGCATCAAATCCAAGGGCTTTTAGGGCATTGGCAAATTGGTTGGAAAGCCTTTTCAGCCGCCAAAATGTGTACTTTTCAACCTGACCCGATTCATCCTCATAGATCAGCGCCAGGCGATATCTTTGGTGGGCATGCTTATCACAAACATCAACTCCCATGTTGTAATATTCGGGTATTTGCCACTCAAAACTCTGATAGACATCTTCATAGGTCTCTTTTTTTTTCAGCATGATTCCCCCCTTGTCATACCACCCGAATTATGAAAAAATTTTCCCTGGATTCATCAACCCTTTCGGATCGAGCAAGTCCTTTATACGCCTCATCAGTTCATAGCTTTTGCCGTGCTCCAGTTCCATAAATTTGCGTTTCCCAACTCCGATCCCATGTTCCCCGGTGCATGTTCCACCCAGTTTCAAGGCCTGTTTAACAATGGAATTGTTCATTTCTTCCAAAAGCGACCACTCGTTTTTTCCCCCCGGATCTCCTACCAGCACAACGTGTAGATTCCCATCCCCTGCGTGGCCGAATACATACCCGGTTGCGTTATTTTCACCCAGTAGGTTTTGTGAAAAAACAACCATCTCGGGATAATGGGAAATAGGTACAGCTGCATCGACAATGATGGTTTCCTTGCCCGGATGTGCACGATGGATTGTTTCCCAGGCTTCATGTCTTGCCCGCCAGAGATTTCTTCGATGCCCCTCTTCAACTCCAAATTCAAAGCCGACCGCACCACAGTCCCTACAGAGTTCTTTGGTCAGATCCTCGACCTCCTTTAAAGTGGTTTTGCTGATACCATGAAATTCACAAAACAGAGAAGGAATCTCCGGGAGCCCGAGATCTTTTTCCCTGTTCATCAAACCGATCAATTTTGGGGTCAAGAGTTCAAGAGCGGCAGGTTCCAATCCAGAACCGATCATTAAGGCCGCGGCCTTGGATACACCCTCAAGATCGTCGAAGGTGATGGTGGCAGCAAGGTGGTGTGCCGGAATAACGGTAAGTCTCAATGTCGCTTCGGTAACGATGCCAAGGGTCCCCTCAGATCCGACAAAGATCCGTGTCAGATCATAGCCGGAGGAAGATTTATGTGCTTTGCTTCCGGTGTGAATAACTTCTCCCTGGGGTAGAACAACCACTAGCCTCATCACATAATCCTTTGTGGCACCATACTTGACGGTTTGAACACCGGACGCATTATTGGCAATCATGCCTCCGATAGTGGCGTCTGCTCCAGGATCGGGTGGGAAAAACAGCCCGTTGATTCCAACCTGGCGGTTCAACTCCTTTCGAAACACCCCAGGTTGGACATCTACCTGAAGATCCTGTGGGTGAATTTTTAGGATACTGTTCATTCGCGTCATGTCTATCACCAGTCCGCCACGGGTTGGTACAGGATTTCCTTCTGTGCTGGTACCCGCGCCCCATGGGGTGACTGGAATATTTTGCTGGTGGGTCCATGCCAAAATCCTGGAAACTTCTTCGGTGCGAATGGGCCAGACAACTCCGGCCGGAAGCATTCCGCGGTGCGGTGAAATATCCTGTAGATGAAGTTTGCGATTTGACGAGCCGGTGGAAAAACGATTTGATTCCACAAAAGACGATAACACCTCGATTTGTTTCCGGCTGAACGCTTTCATTTTTATGTCCTTGGTCTATAGATCTGCGGATAACTTCTAATCTAAATTGGGCCATTTTCTGATGAAATATGTTTGACACCTTCGATTTTGAAATGTTCGCGGGATAATCGGTACTCGTTGTGGTATAATGATCACCTCTATAAGTTGGATCTATTTTTGTCAAATTAAAACCATGAAAAACACTTGCGGCTTGATTACCGGTGGGGTAAAAGCAGATTCTTGTGCTCGGGGTATCGAACGCAAAATCAATTTGACAAAAAACACACTCTATCCTGGACAGCATCATTGGAACATAACCATGGCCGACATAAAAGCACTGATCAAATTGATGAAGGAACTCGAATATCAGGTGGCACGATGTGTGCGCTGTGGGATGTGCCAGGCGGTTTGCCCGCTTTTTGAGCAAACCGGCCGTGAGTCCGATGCGGCCCGTGGGAAATTGGCCCTTCTGGATGGGCTCATGCAAGAGATGTTCAAAAACCCAAAAGAGGGGTACCCGATCGACTCGATTGCTGCCTTCTCTGCGGGTCATGTGCCGCCAAATGTCCTAGCGGAGTGAGTGTTTTGGAAATTTTCATCAAAACCCGCGTCGCACTATCCGGCTTTATAGAGCTTTCTCCCTCAAAAAAAGGGATCTTAAGAGGGATGTTGGCACATCCAGAAATGTTTGATTGGGTTTTGGCGTGGGGTTCAAAATTCCAAAAAATCTTTATCCGGCCGGCAAATGATCTGATCGGCACTTCCTGCGTACGGTTCGTTTCCCCACTGTTATCACGTCGATATTTTCTTCCTCTGGCCCCGGTACCGTTTCATCCAATGGTGGCTCAAATAAGCACCGGTGTCGGAACTCCAGCTTAAAAGTCGCTTTTTATTTAGGTTGTCTGATCGACAAAATATTCCCATGCATCGGAGCCGAAATGTTCAATGTTCTGAATCAACATTAAGTGAGGGTTTTGATGCCAAAAGCCCGGGGATGTTGTGGTATTCCTGCGATCTCTACCGGTGACACGGAGACATTCAACCGGCTTGTTCGTTGCAATCTAAACCTATTTGACAGCGAAGACTTTGATTATCTGGTTACGTCCTGTGCCACCTGCACGTCCACCATAAAAAAAAATCTGGCCGATGATGCTCTCGGACAGCCGGGGAGATGTCAAAGCCAAGGCCCGAAGACTGTCTGAAAAAACCTTGGATATCAACCAATTTCTGGGATTGATTACAGGGTTGAAAAAGAGTGAAGCAATAAAAAGAGGTGAAGCGATCACCCATAACATATCATGATCCCTGCCATCTCAAAAAAACTTTGGGCGTATCGAGTGAACCAAGGGCCCTTATTCACACCAATTCCCAGTATTGTTTTAAAGAAATGTCTGGAGCGGATGCGTGCTGTGGATTGGGGGGAAGTTTTAATCTCCAGCAGTATGAACTTTCATCCGATATTGGAATGCGAAAAAGAAACAATATCAAGATCTCCGGGAGTTCAACAGCTGCCACGGGATGTCCGGCGTGTATGATTCAGATTTCAGACATGCTCTCGCGGTCAGGAGACCGTATTGCAGTTAAAAATCCCATTGAGATATATGCCGAAGCGATTAACCTTCCCGGTTCGAATATCTTTATCTTCATTTATTTACCTGATCTGCCTGATTCGTTTGAATATTTACTTAAATTAAGGAGCGAATGTGCGATCTTTTGAAGACCGACTGATAGGTATCTTGAAAACTAACAGTGTAGATTTTATGTTCACCTTCCCCTGCGACAGGATTAAGTTTCTGCTCGAACGGGTTAAAAAAGAGTTCTTCCATATTCCCCTGACAAGGGAAGAAGAGGGGGTCGGCATTGCTGCAGGGGTAGCACTTGCAGGAAAAAGACCTGCCATGTTCGTCCAGAGCTCGGGTATTGGCAATATGATCACCGCTCTTTTATCACTGACCGACTTTTATGAGTTACCTCTTGCCATATTTGTCAGCCAACGTGGTATTTATAAAGAAGGAATTGCAGCTCAAATACCGATGGGGGAAAGGCTTTCTGAAATATTAAAAGGCGCCGGCATCGCCTGTTCTACGATCAGCACCGCTGACGATGTCAGTATCATGGAATATAAACTTCCCAGGATGTATAAGCAAAATAAGATACACGCATTTCTTCTTAGTCCTGCTGTTTTTGAAACGACAGATACCCGGGACCTGGGGCCATGGGCGGGACTCCAAAGGGATGAGACCCGACAACAGGGGATGAATGAAAGGATCAATCATCAATATTCTCCTAAATTAACGCGATATGATATCTTGAATACGATAGCACCGCACCTTGATTCCAAGGTTATTGTTTGCAACCTTGGAATCCCGTCAAAAGAGCTATTTGAAATAAAACATCAACCTTCAAATTTCTATATGCTGGGAAGCATGGGAATGGCGACTCCGATAGGTCTCGGAATAAGTCTCGCTTCTGACAAAGAAGTTGTTGTGATAGATGGGGACGGCAGTATCCTTATGAATCCGGGCACTCTTGCAACAACCGCCCACTTCAATCCCTCAAACCTTACCATATGTGCTATTGATAACAGATCCTATGGATCAACAGGTGGACAGCCGACATTGACCGGTTCATGTGTCGACCTTGCAATGCTTGCAAAAGGTTTTGGTATTGGAAATGTTTTTAAGGCGGCAGACAAAAAGCAGCTAATTGATGCAATCAAAAAACCGACGGAAAATTTAAAATTCATTCATGCGCTTGCTCTTCCGGGCAACGCAAAAGTCTCCAATATTCCGCTGTACTACCTGGATGTCAAAAAACAGGTCATGAAGTTTATAAAGAAATAAAAAAGAAAATGTAGGCATGCTCGGTCTTTTTTTGGTTTATAGTTGAATTTTTTCCTTAATCTCCTTGATTATGGCAAGGCAGGCTTGGTTTGCATCTGCCACAACAGCCACATCTGCCAACTTCATCATGGTCGCATTTGGATTCTTATTGACTGCGATAATGAAGTCCGCGTCATCTATGGCAGCCGTGTGTTGGATGGCACCACTAATGCCGAAAGATATTAATATTTTAGGACTGATCTGTCTTCCCGCCTGCCCAACCAGCGTATTCGGGCCCGACCAGCCGGCATGAACCACAGGACGGGTCGCACCGACCTCGCCATCCATCAGGTGTGCCAGTTCAAAAATTTTTTTAAATTTCTGTTTACTTCCCATACCGCGCCCACCGCAAATTACGACGCTCGTATCTTCAATCTTGTGTCCTTTTTTGGGGAGCCGCTCGGAGCGAATCAGCCGAACACGTTCCATCGGCAAATCATCCGGTATCGGCATGGATATGACTTCACCCTTCGCATCGACATTGTGGGAGATCTCCTGAAACGTTCCCGCCCTGACAGTTGCAATCTGGGGTCTGTTGTTCGGTGTCAAAATTTCTGCAATGAGGTTACCGCCAAACGACGGGGACGTTTGAATCATGAGACCGTCTTTATTAATATCGAGGTCAATACAATCCGCCGTTAATCCAGTCTTCAGTCGTTTTGCGACCTTGGGAGCATACTCCTTTCCAAAACATGTGGCGCCGATCAGCAGGATCTCGGGCCGATGCGCCTTGATCAGCCTTTCCATGAGTCCGGTATAGGCTTCAATACTGTATTGTTTCAACTGCGGATGATCAACAACGTATACCTTTTCTGCACCATGGGCAATATATTCGCTGACATACTCGCCAACGTCATGTCCGAAAACGATTGCACAAATTGAGCCTCCCGTTTTTGGAGCCAATTCACCCGCCCTTGCCAGTAATTGTAGTGTGACGCGGTTTTGAAAATAGTTGCGGTAATCTCCAAACACCCATATGTCACGGTTGAAAGTTTTCATCATATCTCACTTGAAATTTAGTGAAGCGGACGGCAGCTCTGGTGAAGCGATACTATGGATGATCGTGTGTTTTCAAATCCTTGCCCATGGCACCACCGATTCTATCTCCAAACCTATCGAAAAGCTCATTAACTATCCGTTTCACAGCACCTTTCAGCACAATATTCTCTTTTTCTGTGGCAGGAGAATATACGCGGATAATTTTGGTTGGAGAATGTTTTAGTGCCACCAGCCCAGGGTCAAGCTCCAAATCATCGGCTCCGAGGATGTCCACATTCGGGTAATCAAACGCCTGTTGCACCCCCCCCAAGGATACATGCCTCGGGACGTAATAATGGGGAGATATTGTCACCAGGCCGGGAAGATCCATCTCCAGAATTTCCAGGAAGTCATCGGTCTTCCTTTCTAAACAGAGAGTGTGCGTCGACAGATCAAGTTTTTCCACATTTGCAACACCGGGAATTCCCAATTCCTCTGCAAGCTGGGGGCCGACCTGTGCTGTTTCGCTGTCGGAGGTCTGGTCTCCGCAAAGCACCAGATCGAAATCCGGGCATTTCTTTTTAATAGCCCGTGCAAGGATAAGAGAGGTTATATGGGTATCTGCTCCGGCCATCCGTTTGTCCGTAAGGAGTACACCCCTGTTCGCTCCCATTGCCACTGCCTCATAGAGCGCCTCCTCTGCCATTGGCGGACCCATGCTAAAGACCGTAATTTTGCCATTGTGCTGATCGGATAGCCGTATGGCCGCCTCAAGTGCGTGTTTGCAGGAAGGATTCACCATGCCTTCCGCAAGCTCCCTCCGCAACGTTCCTGTTTTTGAATCCCATGGTAGCTCCGATACGATGGGTACCTGTTTTATGCACACAATAAGATTTAACATAATAAAACCACAATCAGATTTTAATCAATTTGCTTGCAACGTCCTATCTTAAAGAAGTACCGGCTAGCTCGGCCGGGTCAAAACCGATTGTGAAATCACCACCTGCATGATCTCATTGGTTCCTTCATAAATTTCCGTAACCTTGGCATCCCTGAAATAACGCTCCACATCATACTCTTTGCTGTATCCGTATCCCCCGTGAATCTGGACGGCTTTTTCCGTCACCTTCCTGGCGACCCGACTGCAAAACAGTTTGGCCATCGAAGCCTCGGCGGTGATGGGCATATGGTCGTCCTTCATCGCACACACCCGATAGAGCAGGAGCCTCGCAGCATCGATCTCAGTCGCCATGTCCGCAATATAATTTTGTATCGTCTGGAACCGGGAAATCGGTTTCTTAAACTGCTGTCTTTCCTTTGCATACCTGACCGATACCTCAAATGCAGCCTGCGCGATCCCCAGCGCCTGAGCGGCAATGCCTAAGCGCCCGGCATCCAAACTCTCCAGGCCGATTTTAAGTCCATCGCCAGCTTTTCCAAGAAGATGCATCGATTCGACACGGCAGTCTTCAAGAAAAAGAGACGAGACCGGATTTGCCCGCATACCGCACAAATCCTCAGTCTCGCCAACTGAGAACCCGGGTGTCTCCTTTTCAACGATGAAGATGCTGGGTGCCTTTCTATCAGGCCCGATATCGGTGTTGGCAAAAATAAGAGCCAGCCCGCACACCCCGCCATTCGTTACAAATATTTTTGTTCCGTTGATGATATATTCATCCCCATCTATGGTCGCATAGGTCTCCACACCGGAGGCATCAGAACCAGCGCTTGCTTCCGTGAGACAGAAAGCACCGATTCGTTCACCGCTGGCAAGGGACGGCAGAAATCGTTTTCGCTGTTCCTCGGTCCCAAATCTTACAATCGGATAGGCACCAACGCCATTATGAACCGTTATGCTCAGTCCCATGGCGCCGGAAACCCTGGACAGTTCCTCAATGGTAATCGCATAACTGATACTGTCAAAGCCGGCACCACCATATTTTTCAGGAACCTGGAGTCCGAAAAAATTCAACGGCCGCATTTTTTCGACAATCTCCCACGGAAACCTGGCCTCTCGGTCCAAGTCGCTGACAATGGGGCCGAGCTCTGCCTCGGCAAACGCCCTCACCGATTTCCGAATCACTTTATGTTTCATGCAGGGATTAAAATTCATACAACAACCCTATGCTGTTTGATTTTTTATGAACATGAAAATATTTGATTATAGTGGATGGACGATGATGTCAAGTTTGATGGCAAACTTAAAAGTCTGAACCATAAAATATATCCCTACTCATAATGGTTCATCCACTGAAAACCTGACGTCTTTAACCTTCTCTTTAAATTTTAGATCGATCGAGGCCGGGAACAAAAGTGTTGGCAAAAACCCTTTATTTGGCATCATCCTGTTATCAAGGTGTTCCAGGTCCTGTCTTGTGATGTCAATCGGTATTTGTAGTAGTATGATCTTTCTTTCTTGTCACCTGACAAGCGTCTCGCATTCAGGTGGAAATCCCGAACTTTGGCAGGATATAGGCCTGAAGGAGAAACCAGACACCGAAAACGATAAAAACAATAGCAATTTCCATCATTGTTTTACCCCTGAATAAGTCTCCCGACTGCAAGCTGTGCGGGATCGTTCCTTGTTAAATGTTAGTTTTTTATTTCGGTTGACAAATATCTCTCTTCGATCAGGCTCGCTATCGCCTCAATATCTTCCAACCCAAATGTTGGAACATCAAAAGTTGCATCTGTATCCGTCACCAGCGCAATAAGGCTGTCATCATCTCCACAAAGTGGTTTGCTGTTTCTTGCGGCTCGTAGGATCTCGATCTTCGGCTTTCTTTCTTTCTTAAAACCTTCGGTGATAACCAGATCCATATCCATAAAATATTTTTTGTGGGCGTCTATCGATTCATCCTCATGATCCTTTACCATTGTAAGCATGCCGGGCGACACAACAACAACGGTATCCGCACCTGCTTCTTTGTGTCGCCAGCTATCTTTTCCTTTTTTGTCGAGATCGAACCCATGATGGGCGTGTTTAATGATGCCGATTCGGTGGCCTCGCTTTTTGAGTTCTTTAATCAGCTTTTCGACAAGGGCCGTTTTCCCTGAATTCGATTTTCCGACAATTGAAATGATAGGGACTTTCATAAATTAACACCGATAAATTTTTTACAAGCAACAGACAAAACCGTATTTTCCGTTTGGAAAGATATTTTACTCGAGTTTCGTACCCCCAATCCTTCGCATTGTCGCTTTCGGCGTGGGGCGAAGGTGAGTCTTCGCTAAATCTAGGATGCGAAACTCAAGTGTTTAACCTTTCATCTCCTTTATTTTATCCGTAAGTTCTGGAACAAAGTCAAGAATATCTGCTACAACCCCAATGTCTGAAACCTGAAAGATCGGCGCCTTAACATTTTTGTTTATCGCAATCATAAAGGGGGCACCCTTGATCCCACCAAGGTGCTGGAATGATCCGCTGATGCCGAGGGCCATGTAAACTTTCGGTCGGACGGTCTGACCGGAAGTGCCGACCTGGCGTGACTTTTCGAGCCACTTTGCATCCACGATCGGTCTGGAACAGGAAACATCTGCACCCATCGCTTCAGCCAGATCATGGATTATTTCTATATTATCTTCATCTTCAATCCCTCTTCCCACCGAAACAAGGGACTCAGATTTAGTGATATCGACATCCCCAACCTCAGCTTCAACAATTTCTATAAACCGACGGGCACCTCCAGGAAGCCCCCCTGTCAGTGCTTCGGTTGTTTTATCGACAACCTCCCCGGTTTTTCCTTTACTTTCATCCGCTTTGAATGCCCCGGCACGAACAGTGATGACGGCACCGGTCGAAATATCACATCGCACATGGGTGCTCACCATTCCGCTGTATTCCTCCCGAACCGCCTTGAGCTTGCCGTCCTCTATACCTTCAAAAGAAACCGCATCCGGAAGATAGGCGGTATCAAGTTTTACGGATAATCCCGGTGCGAGATCCATCCCAAAATGTTCATGCGGAACAAGGACGATACTTCCTTTTGGCAGGATACGGGGCAGCAATCCCCGAATCACCTCTCCATTTGCATACGATAAGTCCCTGTTATCGATTTTCCATACGTTTTGATAGGAAGGAGCCACTTCATTGCAGACCGAATATAGATCGGTTCCTGATCCGATAACCAATGCAGTCACCGAAGCGTCCGGATCTATTTCATGGGCTGCGGTAACCAACTCGAGAGCCGAATCATCAACGCCCCCCCCTTTGTGAAGAATATATGAAAAAATCTGCAGAGCCATTACTTGATACCTCCTTTTGATTGCAAAATCTCGATCAATTTTTCCAGAATTTCGCCGGTGTCACCTTCCAGAATTTTGGCCCCTTCACCGAGATCCGGTACAAAATAATCGACACGACTTATTTTTGCTCCGGAGTTTCCAACCAAATCAGGGGATAAACCGATATCTGAAGCACCAAAAACCGGAATTTCAACCGAGGCAACTTTCCGTATTCCTCTTATCCCCACGTAACGCGGTTCGTTTATACCGGTTTGAATCGAAAGAACACACGGAAGGTCTATCTCATTCATTTCCTGGTTTCCGGCGGCAATTTCACGGCCGACCTTTATGGTTCTATCATTTATCACTTCGATATGGTTGACAAGGGATGCGAAGGGCCAATCGAGCATGGCGGCCAGCATGCCTCCCACTTGGCCAGCCCCGTCATCTGCCTGGACACCGGTCAGGATCAGGTCATAGCTTCCTTTTTCAATCGCAGCTTGTAAAATACGGACAAGTCCTTTTCCGTCGGATTCCTCAAAAGCTTGATCCGAGAGATGGACCCCTTTATCTGCACCCATGGCCATCTCTCGTCGAATAATTTCTTCCGCTTCTTCACCGCCAACAGAAACCACCGTCACGCTTCCCCCAACTTTATCCCGGATCTGAATGGCCTCTTCAACCGCATAGTTGTCCCATTCGTTTACAGAATAGACAAGATCATCCCGTTCAATGTCAGATCCGTCTTTATTGACCTCAATCTCGTTTTCTGCCGTATCCGGAACCCTTTTCACACATACCAAAATCTCCATATTCCGCCCCCAAATCGTTATTCGTAACCATTTAAAACTAAGACACCCAAAATGCGCACCTTAGATTTTACAAAGACTCGCTTTCGGCAACGGGCAAATAGCAATGATCAAAACCCCTGCACCCCGTGTTGAACCGTTCTATTTTTTAAGCGATCATATGACGATCGACCAGTTCAACCAGGTCGATCACCTCCATTTTTCCTTCCATCCCAGTGGTTTTAATGGCATCTTCAATATTCACCATACAAAACGGACAAGCGGTCACGATCACGGTAGCACCCGCGTCTTTCGCCATCTTAACCCTTAACCTGCCCATTCTCGTCTCTTCGATCGGCTCATAAAATAGCATCAAACCACCACCACCGCAACAGAACGAACGATCCCTGCATTTAACCATTTCCACCCTTTTGATCCCTGCAATCGCATCCATGACTTCCCTTGACGCATCATAGATACCATTGTGCCGACCCAGATAGCATGGATCGTGATAGGTGTAAACAGCGCGATTATCTTCTATCGGTTTCAAACGAATTTTTCCAGAATCGATATACCTTTTCATCACTTGGCCGATATGCTCCACAGGCGGAATTCCATGATAATCGTTCTTTAGAGCATTAAAGGCGTGCGGATCGGCGGTGATGATATTTTTGACACCCGAGTCGCGGATCGAAGCAATGTTTTGATCTCTTAATTGGAGGAAAAGCGTCTCCTCACCAAATCTTTTGACCTCATGTCCGCTATCCTTCTCCGCGGGTCCCAAAATCCCAAAATCAACACCAGCGCCATGTAAGACCCGAACAACCGCCTGGCCGATTGCCTGTATCCGGTCATCATAGGAAGTAATGCTGTCCACAAAATATAAAGAATCTGTTTTAACGTCTTTTTTTAATATTTTTACGGCATTTGTTGCCATGAGATTTTTTGTCCAATCCGCCCGTTTCCTCTCCATCTTGCCATACGGGTTTCCCCGCTTCTCTAGCGCGCTGAGCGGTTTTTGCAGTGACTGGGGAACGATTCCCCCATCTACCAGACCCCTTCTCACATCGACGATCTTGTCTATATACTCGATCATCAGCGGGCATTCTTCTTCGCAAGCCCCGCAGGTTGTGCATGACCATATCTCGTCCTCTTCAAAGATATGTCCGATTAAATTGCTACCTTTGATTGAGGCACCATACAGCGGATATTTATCAAAAGCATAATCGCGGCATTTTATAGAGATAAATCTGGGAGATAATGGACGACCTACAGCAGTGGCCGGACAATTATCCGAACATCTCCCACAGTCTGCGCATGAATAAAAATCGAGCATATGTTTCCATGTAAAATCCTCGAATTTCTTGACACCAAAGGACTCAAGCGTTTCAATCTCTTCTTCTGCCATGCCCCATTTCACCGACTTGACCGTTCCTTTGTTCAGCTTCATGAAAAATACATTGGGGATGGATGTGATTACATGAAAATGTTTTCCCAACGGAAGAAAACAAAGGAAAAAGAAGAAGATCAACTCGTGGGAAAAATAGGCGACAAGGTGAATATTCTGAAGTGAACTCAGCGGCGTTTTTATAAAGATCATGGCAGCGATTCCGGTGATGGTCCCCGGTATCGGGATTTCTATTCCAAACCCCTTTTGGATTTGTGCGGCAATACTACTTCCCTCAAAAATTGCGTCAGATACCATAAGCCCTGATATCATAAACAGCACCAGTATCGCTTCCCCCGTGTGTCCCTTGCCATACTTTGGTGGGACCGAATATCTTTCAGGTTGAAAAAATCCCCTACGGATCGCGGCTATGACGCATGATCCAAAAACAATGGTGGCTGCCAAATCCTTAAACAGGTCATAAATGTTTCCCAGGGCACCTTCGAATCCCGGCAGGGAAAAGCCTTCGAAAATCCCGAACATCACCAACGTAATCGAACGAAGCGATATGATCACAAAACCGGCAAAAATGAGAATATGCAGGATGCCGGCAAAGAGGTACCTTGGCTGGCGATATTGAAAGATTGCTATTCTAACCGTATTTTTGGCCCGGTCCATGATCCGGTCGAGCCTTGGATCGGCTGCAGCATTCAGAAGGGGAGCAATCCTTCGAACAATTATATACGTAAATATACCGATACCAAAAATTAGAATAAAAACCGAAAAAATCACGGTCGGTATGCCGAAAAAAGATGCTTCGGCCGGAGCAATCAAAGCGGTCCCCATATCCGTGGCTTTCTCCTTTACTCGCACCCTTTGGCAGGCAGCCATAGGGATGTTAAATGAATGAACGTTCATTTATTTCTTATAAATGCGCTATCCCCCTGTCAAGAATAAAATAGACTGAAAATCCGATGGTTTCAGCCTTTGCCGCCAATCCAACCCGTCAGCATTCTTGACAATATGATTATTGCCAGCTACGAATGCCCTTGTTTCAAATCAAAAGCGCTTACGCCTCTCGTTATGCAAAAAATTTCACCTCGCTCTATGCCGGGCGGGTCTTCGTAAAATATAGAGTGTCAAACTTGAGTGTTCAATAAACCGAATAGGAGGGAGACATGACCGACCATACGACCTATCAGGATAAACCGTGGCTTGCTCATTATGAACAAGGAGTTCCGGAAAATATTGTCTATGAAGAAACATGCCTTCCTGAATTTTTGGAGGCGTCTGCTCAAAAGTTTCCCGACAGAACCGCCCTGATTTTTCAAGGGTACACCATCTCCTATGCCAAGCTCAATGAGATGGTCAACGCCCTTGCCGGTTGCCTGACCGATTTTGGTATCAAAAAAGGGGAGAGCGTCGCGGTACTTTTGCCCAACATCATTCCTTGTTTGGCCAGCTATTACGCCATATTGAAAATCGGTGGCATTACGGTGATGAACAACCCGCTATATTCAGATCGGGAACTGTAGCACCAGTTCAATAATTCAGAATAAAAAATTCTCATTGCCTTGGATCTCTTCGGAAATCGAATGATTGATCTGAGGCCCAAAACAAAGATTAAACAGATCATCTATGCCTCAATCGGTGATTATCTTCCCTTTCCCAAGAACCTGCTGTTTCCGCTTGTAGCAAAAAAGAAAAAACTATCCGCTGAAGTCAAATCTGCTGCGGATGCTTACAAATGGAAAGATACTTTGAAGGATCGTCCTACCGTCCTGCCAAAGGTCAATCTCAGTTTTAATGATATAGCCATGTATCAGTATACCGGTGGAACAGCCGGCGTTTCAAAAGGCGTTATACTGACCCATGGGAATCTGAGCAAACAGGTCCAACAGATCGCCTCTTGGTTTCCGGCTTTTGAAAAAGGGAAAGAGGTCATGCTGGGTGCCCTTCCCTATTTTCATGTTTTTGGACTTTCCGGCGCCATGAATTTTTCGGTATTCATGGAGTGGAGCCAAATACTTGTCCCAAAACCCCAACCAGAACCGCTTCTTGAAGTCCTCCGAAAATTCAAACCGACCTTTGCTCCCCTCGTTCCTACCATGTATATTGGAATATTAAATCATTCAGATATTGATAAGACCGATCTCACCTCTATCAAGGGGTGTTTCTCAGGCAGTGCGCCGCTTCCGGTTGAAGTTATTCACGAGTTTGAGAAAAAGACCGGGGCGATTATTGTTGAAGGATTCGGCTTAACGGAGACGCCACCCGCAACCCATTGCAACCCGTTCGCCGGTGGGAAGCGAAAGGTCGGGAGTGTCGGTCTACCGGTTTCTAATACAAAATGCCGCATTGTGGCCCTGGATGACTGGAAAACCGACGTCCCGGTTGGGGAGACCGGCGAACTGTTGATCAAGGGTCCCCCGGTTATGAAAGGCTATTGGAACATGTCGGATGAAACTGCAGAAACACTGACCGATGGATGGTTCCATACAGGGGATATCGCCAAGATGGACGAGGACGGTTATTTCTACATCGTCGATCGAAAAAAGGATATGATAATATCCGGAGGTTACAATGTCTATCCGCGTGATATCGACGAAGTATTTTATGACCACCCCAAGGTACAAGAAGCCTGTTCCATCGGAATTCCGCATCCCACCCGTGGTGAAGCGGTTAAGATCTTTGTGGTGTTGAAAGAAGGTGAAACCGCTGCCAAAGCAGATTTTATCTCATACTGTGAAACCCGGTTGGCCAAATACAAACTTCCCACTGAAATTGAATTCAGGACCGATCTCCCCAAAACCAACGTGGGAAAGATTTTGAGGAAGGAACTCCGGGCCGAGGGGATGGAGAAGCGTAAATCAGACCCTATTTTCTAAATATCAAAACAGATATTTTCTTGCTTTTATCACTTTTTCCGCTACTAGACGCCTCAGGGCAATGGTTTCGGTTGGTGGATAATCGGCCAGTCTATTAACCGTGGCGATCTGGGCGGCCTGATCGTCCCCTGCTTCAACATAGGAGAGAATCTGCCTGGCCCAGTGCACAATTTTGGGGAATGTATCATTTATATAAATCTTAGCTGTGGCATCATGGTATTGGGCATTTGATTCGCCTTTTTTCGAAATGATTTTCATGGCTCTCAACAGACCACTCTCCATTACATAAATCTCGATGATCATATCGGCCATAAATCCCATCACTTCCTGTTCTTCCTCCAGGTTTGCTCCCAACCTGTTTGCAGCCTTACCCGCAGCGAGCAGGAAGATCTTTTTGCTGATCTTTACCAGCCGTTCCTGAACTGCCAGGGGAGCATCACCCATTATTACGGTATCGGACAGATAATTTCTTATTTCCTCTCCCACAACCTGGACCGCATTGAGAAGGTCAAGTTTCCCCTTCATCGCTCTTTTTAAAATGGTCGCAGGAATCAACAGCCGGTTTATCTCATTGGTTCCTTCAAAGATCCGGTTGATCCGCGTATCCCTGTACATCCGTTCGGGCGGATAGCCTGCAATATAGCCGCTGCCGCCAAATATCTGAACCAGCTCATCCATGCAAAAATCAGCACATTCACTTCCGTAAATTTTTGCAATGGAGCATTCCAAAGCATACTCTTCAATCGTTTTTGCATTTTCTGCTACCTGTTGTTTTGCTGTCTCATCCAGGGTGTTGAATCTGTCATCGATTGCACCTGCCAGACGATATACAAGGGACTCAGCCATGAAGGTGCGGATGCTCATATCGGCCAGTTTGTTTTTGATCATGCCGAATGAACTGATCTTGCGACCAAACTGTTCCCTCGAATTTGCATATTTTACAGCTTCTGTAATCGCAATTTTGCACGCCCCGACAGTACTTGCCGCGAGTTTGTAACGACCAATATTCAAAACATTAAAAGCAACCTTGTGCCCCTGTCCGATTTCAAACAAAACATTTTCCTTCGGCACCCGGCAGTCTTTTAAGATTACGGAAGTGGTCGAAGACCCCTTTATCCCCATTTTGTCTTCTTCTTTTCCCAAAGAAAGGCCCGGAAAAGCCCTTTCGACGATAAATCCGGTAAAACTTTTCCCATCTACCTTTGCATAAACGATGTAAATATCGGCCCACGCACCATTTGTAATATAAATTTTTTCGCCGTTTAAAATATAGAATTTACCGTCTTCGGTAAGGCTGGCGGTTGTCCGGGTATTGAGTGCATCTGATCCTGCATCTGTTTCGGTCAGACAGTAGGATGCAAACCATTCACCGGTCGCCAGCTTGGGAAGGTATTTTCTTTTCTGTTCATCGGATCCAAAATAAACTATCGGGAGGGTGCCGATGCCAGTATGTGCGCCGTATGAAACTGAAAAAGAAGGCGCACCTCCCAACGCTTCTGTCACCAGACAGGTGCTGGTCTTGTCCATGTCTTCTCCCCCATAGGCTTCAGGGATATCTGTTCCATTGAGCCCCAAATTACCTGCCATCTCAAGCAGTGACCGGGCATAGTCTTCATTTATCTTCTCAAACTGCTCGTCATTCGGCAAAATTTCCTTTTTCACAAAATCGGTTGCCGCACTATAAATCATCTTGTGTTCCGTGGTCATCTCTTCAACGATGAACACATCGCCCGGTTCGCTGTCGGTGATCAGGAACTCACCGCCGACAAAAATCCTTCGTTTTGACATATCATTTCTCCTTATTTATTTTACATCCATGGAACAGATTTATGAGCTATGGTCCGTTTCACGCTTCTTCCCCAACCCCTCTATGATAAGCTCGACCAGCGGATCTGCCATGGAAATAAGATCATAATTTTTTTTAGAATGCAGCCAGGTATTGATCACCTCATCAACCGACCCTAAAATGAGACGCTTCACTAAACCGAGATACAGATTCCTGCGGATGCTCCCTTCCTGCTGGCCCTGTTCGACAATTTCCGAAACAATATCGAGGTATTTCTTTGACATTTTTTTAATCTGATATTCTGCCATTCGAGTGGTTTGGTGTGTTTCAGTCTGGTATACCACCGCCATGTTTCGGTCACGCTGGAATTCCTCGAGATGCTTCCGAATAAGATTTCTGAGTTTCTCAATAGCATTGGAGCCCTCTTCGACCGCTTCTTTTAACCGGTCAAATACCAGTTTTGTTTTGTAGCTGAAAAACTGAGTAAGAATGTCATCCTTATTTTTGAAATAGAGATAAATCGTACCGTCAGCAACTCCCGCTTCTTTGGCGATTTGTGAAATGGTCGACTGAAAAAATCCCTGTTCGGCAAATACCTTTACGGCCGCCTCAAGGATTCGATGGTGTTTATCATTTGTTTTTCCTTTTATCCGGATGGGAAACCTCCTGGTCGCTCTGTTTATTTGAAATATGAATGAATATTCATTCATTTATCAGAGGAAATTTTCCGTTGTCAAGAGAAAAGATTGAAAAAGTTGGTTTTAAATAATACTTTAAATATCTAAAGGTTATAAATAGGGCGAGAGTCAATTAGACATAAAAAGCCATTCAAAAGAAGCTTTTTATAAAAATGAAGAAAAATTCATTATAAATAGAAAAGAGAAGGATTTTGGGTGAGAAAAACTAATTCTTATATCGAGTCGACGACATAAAAAGGGCATCCGCAAAAAAAAACAAAACGATGCCCTGAAAAAATCTTATGGACTACATCTTTTTGACGTTCTTGGCCTCGGGTCCCCGGTCACTTTCCTCCACATCGAAACTCACTCGATCACCTTCAGATAGTGACTTGAACCCGGCCTCATCGATGGAAGAGAAGTGGACAAATACATCCTGACCCTCTTCTTGATTAATGAAACCGTATCCCTTACGATCATTGAACCATTTCACTGTTCCTTGTGCCAAACCCTGACCTCCTTTTGATTGTTACGCGAACCTGCCCTAAGCTCCAGGTCGTCACGCCGATAAAAGAACTGTCCCTTTATAGCGACAAAACCCAGTAGATCACAACTGTTTCTAATAATTTGTATAAGCCATAGCGATAGTGACCGTCAAGTGAAAAAATGAGGATGCGATTTTATTTGAGCGTAACCCCATCTTTCTGCATGCGGACACGACAATGGGATACCATGCACTCGAGAGAATTCTTGACACACTGCATCATCAGCAAGTGGTTGGCGGTGCGTTTGACCTGGGGGTTCGATCCCAAAAAAGTCGTTTTTCGAATCATTGAAAAGGTGGTGTTCATAAGGTCCCGGATCATGAATATGCCCTATGGTGATCAGAGCATTTTTATAAAAAGAAAGTTCTTTCACCAAATTGGATGTTTTCGAGAAATCCCGATAATGGAAGATGTCGACCTGATCAGACGGATAAAAAATAGCGGTGGAAAGATTACCATTATATCCTCGAAGGTTCAGACAGTTCCCCGGCGATGGGAAAGAGAAGGCATCCTCTATTGCGCGGTAAGAAATTGGATGTTGGTTTCTTTATTTTTCATCGGTGTTTCGCCGGCCATACTTGCCCGATTTTACAAAGAAACACCGTCGATGCCCACAAACCGGTTTGAAACAAAACCGATATTGTGAGTGCCACCACAAAATGCACATTTATTCATTTGTATCCACTCTCCTTCCATATCACCCCCCTTCGATTCCGATTGCCGCTTTTATCTCCTGATATCGAAAGCAGTCTACTGTATGATCATTGACCATCCCCACGGCTTGCATGAATGCATGACAAATAATAGGGCCGACGAATTTAAAACCCCTAACTTTCAAATCCCGACTCATTGCACTAGATACGCTGGTCTTTGAAGGGATCTTAGATAGTTCTTTCCATCTGTTCACCACAGGTTTCCCATGGACGAATCTCCAGATGTAAGCGTCAAAACTTCCGAATTCTTTCTGAACCGCCAAAAATGCCTTTGCATTTTGAACAGCAGCCTCAACCTTAAGCCTATTCCGGATGATACCGCTGTCTGAAAGCAGTTCTTTGATCCGGGTGGCATCGTATTTTGCAATTTTTTGGGGATCAAATCCATTAAATGCTTTTCGATAATTTCCCCGCTTTTTCAAAATGGTTTGCCAGCTCAATCCGGCCTGAACACCCTCTAAAATAATAAACTCAAAAAGTCTTTGATCATCATGGGATGGAACCCCCCATTCCTTATCGTGATATTCGATGTAGAGCGAGTCTGAACCCACCCACCCGCACCTTGTTTTCATTCCCTTCTCCTCTTTTTCCCGGCCAAGCAGTTCCTTTCCCCGGTCTCTTATTTTTGATTTTGGAAAGATCCGACCTTTGGCGCAGCACAAAGGCGGGGGTAACGCGAAAGGTATTTCCACAAGTGCATTTCGCTCTTATTTTCACTTCAGTAGCATGGCCCATATATTTGGACACGTCGGCCGCTTTTGATTTAGAACATTTGGGGCGGGTGAGAGTCACCACATTCCTTGAAGATACAAAGACTTTTTCCGATATCGTGATAGCCTCCAATTTAACTCTGAATCGGATTTGATTTTAATATCAGATGACTAGATATAGTTGATGGCTTGAGGAGTTTTGATTGCATTGTATTCACATTTTCAGCCTCCGGGAACGCAAACAGGTTTTCAGGTCAAAATTCGAATGATTTTAGGCTGATATTTATCTTTTTTAGTGAGCTTATCTCCTGTAAATTTGACGATCACAAATGCAAGAAACAGAAATAAAAATCCAAAAACTGCTGAAAAGCCGGATTGGTTCCCAGAAACAATAGTTGCAAGTTTGTGGCCGATAACCGCACCCAAAATCATGCTGAATATCGGGAAGATATATAGAAGAAACGAAACCCTGATAAGAGATTCGGTTTTAAAACCGATGACCACCCGATCTCCCACCCTAGCCCCTACCGGGTTAATCACTTGAACCTCCATCTCCTTACTCCCACCCAGAGTAACACAGGCATCTTTTGAAGCACACGATTCACACGCGCCTGTTCTTTTTGTCTTCACACACGCTGTGGTGGAGTGGAGTGCTGTTACAATTCCTTCTTCGGTAGCCAAAATTTAAGTCCTGAAAAATAGTTTTTTTCGATTTCAACATTTAGCAATATGGGGGTAAAATGTCAATACTGTTGGGCTGATAATAAATTGAATTTGAATCCTTGACCCTAAGAAAATGCCGGATTAAAATCCACCAACAACAAAGTGTGTTGCGCTAGTCTAGAGGTTATCAATGGGGTGCCATGAAGTCGTTTAAAGATAAGGTGTCTGAATCCGTGTCGTTCATTCAAAGGCATACACACACATTCCCTAAGATCGGTCTTTTGACCGGAACCGGATTGGGTGAAAGTCTGGCGTTCTTTGAAACGGTAAAAACTTTTTGCTACCACGAAATCCCCCATTTTCCGATCTCAACGGTTGAAAGTCATCCTGGGAGACTTTTGTTCGGCAATGCACAGGGGCTCAATATTATCGCCATGCAAGGTCGTTTTCACCTTTACGAGGGGTATACGCCGCTTGAAGTGACCTTCCCGGTGAGGGTGATGCAGGAGCTTGGTGTTAAAATTCTCATTCTATCGAATGCAGCAGGAGGCCTAAATCCCAAGTTTCAAGCAGGGGATATCATGCTCATCACCGATCACATCAACCTCACCGGCTCAAACCCTCTGATCGGTCAAAATGAGAAAACGTGGGGAATTCGGTTCCCGGATATGGGCCAAGCGTACAACAACAATCTTTTAAAAATTTCGGAGTCGATCGGGAGGGAGATCGGGATTCGTTTGGGAAAAGGGGTCTACGTGGGGTTAAAAGGTCCGTCCCTGGAAACACCCGCCGAGATGCGATTTTTAAGAATGATCGGTGGGGAAGCGGTCGGTTTCTCGACGGTTCACGAGGTTATTTCAGCTGTACATGCAGGGATGCGGGTGCTTGGGTTGTCGATCATTACCAACATAAACGATCCGGATACACCTTCTCCTGTGACGGTTGACAAGGTGATCGCGGTTTCAAAAAAAACATCTCCGATTCTCACCACTATCCTCAAAAAGGTTCTTGAAGCCATATATGACCATCAAATCTGCTGATCTTCTTGTTTTAAACGGTATTGTTCTCACCATGGATTCGATCGACACCCAGATTAAAAATGGTGCTGTCGCCATCAAAGGAAAAAAAATTGTTGCAGTAGGAAAGGTGGATGAATTTTTATCATGGGATATGTCACAAACGATAGATGCCTGCGAAGGCATCATTATGCCCGGGCTTGTCAATACACATACCCATCTTCCGATGTCGCTCTTCAAGGGGCTTGCAGATGACCTCCCCCTGCAGGTGTGGTTGGATGAGCATATATTCCCTGCTGAAGGAAAATACATAACTCCAGAGTCGGTCCGAATCGGTACACGGCTTGCCTGTGCCGAAATGCTGCTTTCTGGAACGACAACCTGCTGCGATGGATATTTTTTTGAGGATGAGATTGCAGAAGCAGTCAAAGCATGCGGTATACGTTCGGTCCTCGGACAGGGCGTCATCGATTTCCCGGCACCCGGTATTCCTGATCCAAAAAACAATATCTCTTCTGCCATCGTTTTTATGGACAAATGGCAAGCCGCCGCCTCAACAATCAATCCATCCATATTTTGCCATTCACCGAATACATGTTCGACCCAAACATTAAAAAAGGCCAAGGCGGCTGCCAACGACAGGGCCCTCCTTTTTCAAATCCACGCCGCAGAGACAAAAAGCGAATGGGATCAGGTTTGGTCACAGCACCGGGCATCACCGATCGAGTATCTTGATCAGATTGGTGTCCTCGATCAAAATACACTTCTCGTTCATACCGTATGGGTGGATGATGATGATATCGACATCATCGCAAAGCGCAGGGCAAAAGTTTCACATAATCCGGAGAGCAATATGAAACTCGCATCGGGGATTGCGCCGGTCCCGGATTTATTGAAGGCAGATATCACCGTTGGGATCGGCACAGACGGGTGTGCAAGCAATAACAATCTGGATCTTTTTTCCGAAATGGACACAACAGCGAAGCTTCATAAGGTAAACACCCTAGATCCGACCGTTATGGACGCCCGAACCGTGGTTCAAATGGCCACAACCGGGGGAGCTGCAGCGATCGGTTTAGACAGACAAATCGGCTCTCTTGAACCGGGGAAGGAGGCGGATCTTATTGTTATCGATACCAAAAATCCCCGTCTTGCACCACTTTACAACCCCATCTCCCAGGTGGTTTATGCTGCCCTCGGATCGGACGTTCGGGATGTCATCGTTTCCGGAAAGATGGTTGTTCGGAATCACAAACTCCTCACGATCGATCTGGATGATCTTCTTGAACGTGTCGGATCTATCGGAGATACCATTAAAAGAGAATTGACGAAAAAATAATGTCCGCGGGCATAAACCGCTAAAGCCTATTCCCCTTCAAAAGATGTTAAAGTGAATATGTTATACGCTTTTATTTTCTCCCGACCTTTTAAGTCAGGGAGTTCAACTAAAAAGGCACACTCAACAATCTCACCACCGAGTTTTTCCACCAGCTTTGTTGCAGCCAAAACAGTTCCGCCGGTGGCGATTAAATCATCCCATATTAAAACTTTCTCACCTTTTTCAATTGCATCTTCGTGCATCTCGATGATGTTTTTTCCGTACTCGAGCGTATATTCCGCCTTGATGGTTTTGTGCGGCAATTTTCCTTTTTTTCTGATAGGAACGAACCCGACGTTGAGTCTGTAAGCAAGTACGGCACCGAAGATAAAACCCCTGGCATCGATTCCGACCACTTTGTCGATCTCCATTTCCCTATAACGGTCGTAGAATCGATCACATGTCGATCGGAATGCTTCTGGGTTTTGCAGTAGTGTTGTGATATCCCTGAACATGACCCCTTTGATCGGCCAGTGTGGAACGGTTCGGATTGTTTCTTTTAAATTGATCATCATCCCGTCATGATATTTTTGAGACACTCTTTATCAAAAGCGCTTTGACCTTATCGGCATTCGCATTGAAGACGTCCTCAATCTCTTCCCAGGAAACCGGTTCCTCATCCTCTTTCCAGCAATCGTAATCTGTGGACATGGCAACAACTGCATATGGAACTTTTGCTTCGTTCGCGAGTATCGCTTCGGTCGCCACCGACATATTGATCACATCTCCCCCCCAACTCCTGAACATGTGCGATTCCGCTTTTGTCGAAAACCTGGGTCCCTCGATGGTGATCACTGTTCCACTGCTGTGTGTTTGGAAACCCAAAATTTGGGAGACCTCACACAACACTTTTCGCAGGCCCACGTCAAACGGATTTGCCATTGGGGTGTGTTGTGCTCCCTCTTCAAACGACTCATGAAAGGTTGTTTTTCTACGTCGTGTGAAGTCGATGAACTGGTCCAGAATCACAAAATCACCTCTACCAATTTCCTTCTTTAAACTCCCACAGGCAGTCGTGGCGATAATGTGTGTAACGCCCTGATCTTTTAAAGCATATATGTTTGCCCTGAAATTCACCTGTGTCGGGCTGAGTTGGTGTTTTTTCCCATGCCTTGCGATGAGGATGACATCTGTTCCGTTAATCTGCCCTAAGGTTAAGACGGAAGACGGTTTTCCATAAGGTGTTTCAACCGCCTTCTCTCTTACTTCCTGAAGGATTTTCGGATCATCCAGCCCGGATCCGCCGATAATTCCAATTCTCACCATCAATCTTTCTCCAATTTATGCGGTTCATTCACTTTTTATTCAAGTTTAGCACCCCAATCCAGCGGAAATCCGTATCCTGCACGGGGCGGATATAGATCTTATTAAAATTGACAGTCCCGTAAAAAGTCGAAATTAGACGGCAAAGTAAAAGACTTCAAATTCAAGGCGCGCAAATCCTTTGGAATGAGGCGTACTTACAGTACGCCGCAATGACAAAGAGTGCAACGCAACATAGAAGTTGGACTTTTTACGAAGCCGTCAAAATGAAAGGTGTGAAACTTGAATAACATACCTTTAAAGGATCGTCAAGGTCGGTAGCTATTTTTAAAAAGGGTTATTGACCCGAGTATGCTTGTACTATAATTATCATACAGTATGATGAATCGCGTAAAAAAAGTTATCCCATGAACAAATTTCATATTTTTATCATCAGATGCATCCTCGGTGCGGTCTTTGCCGTTCTGCTCACGCGATTTTTTTCCCCCCGTGCAAATCTTCCCTATTCGATGGGACTCGGCATTTTCATGGTGGGTTTTGTGTACGTTACGGAGTTTTTTCGAAATAAAAAATCGAGATAATCAAAGAAAAGATTTCACGTGAAGACAATTATCCTAGGAACAGCCGGCCATATTGATCATGGCAAAACCAGCTTAATTAAGGCAGTGACAGGCATAGATACCGACCGGCTGAAGGAAGAAAAAATCCGTGGCATCACCATTGAGCTCGGATTTGCCTCTATGGTGCTTCCCAACGGTCAGCATCTTGGGATTGTCGATGTGCCGGGCCATGAAAAATTTATAAAAAACATGGTCGCAGGCGCAACCGGGATCGCCATGGTTGCCATGGTAATTGCCGCGGACGAAGGCGTGATGCCCCAGACCAAAGAGCACATGGAAATATGCACGCTTTTAAACATTGAACACGGACTTATCGTCCTCAGCAAAACCGATCTGGTTGAAAGGGAATGGCTCGAACTGGTAACGGAAGATATCAAAGAGTTTACCCGTGACACATTTCTTAATAATTCACCCATCATCCCGGTGTCATCTTCAACTGGTCAGGGCTTACCGGAATTTATCCACTCGCTTGAAGAACTGAGTGCCAAAATCCCTTTTCGCCCGCAGTCAAGCCTGTTCCGGCTTCCGATTGATCGTGTTTTCAGCATGAAGGGATTTGGAACCGTCATCACTGGAACCATAACCTCAGGGCAGGTTCAGGTGGGAGATACCATTATGATATATCCGATTCGAACCACCTCAAAAGTACGTGGAATCCAGGTCCATAACCAGAGCGTAAATGAAGCGGTGGCTGGGATGCGAACCGCCATTAATTTCCAGGGGCTCGAAAAGAGCGCCGTGAATCGGGGCGAGGTGATATCCCGCCCAGGCGCTCTAAAACCAACTTATATGCTCGATGTATCGGTTCATTTTTTGAGCAGCAACGAAAAATCGATCAAAAATCGAACACGTGTTAGGCTTCACACCGGAACCAGTGAGGTGATGGGCAACCTGATCCTCCTTGAAAATGATGAACTTCTTCCGGGTGCCACAGCGCTCGTACAGATCCGACTCGACTCGCCTATCGCAGGGGTAAAGGATGACCGGTTTGTTGTTCGAAGTTATTCTCCCGTTCGAACGGTTGGGGGCGGCCGCATTTTAAACCCCATCCCCAAAAAACACAAACGCTTTAAACCCAAAATTATTAATGGGCTGAAAAGAATTTTCAGCGATACACCCAAAGAAATTATTCTTTACCACGCGGAAGAATCCGGCTATGCCGGCGTTTTAATTTCCGATCTGCTGCTGATGACGAATATGAATGAAAAAAGCCTTCATCAAATTTTTCAGGCGCTTCTTTCCAAAAAGGAACTCATCCTGTCAGACAAAGAGAACCAAGTATTCATTGCTGGAAAAACCTTTGAGAAACTGAAAAGAGAGGCTGCAGAACACTTGAAAAGGTACCACCGTATCCATCCACTCAAACCGGGGATGCCAAAAGAAGAACTTAAATCCAAATTCCCATCTCTCCTCGGTTCGAAACTTTTCAATCAGATGCTTTATCAGATGGGAAAGAAAGATCTCATTTTTCAGGAGGAAGAGTCTGTCCGCCTTGCCTCACACACGGTGGCGCTGGCGGAGGATCAAGCGAGTGTTCGAGAAAAATTATTGGATGTCTATCAGAAAAGTGGGCTTACCCCGCCCTATTTCAAAGAGCTTGGAAAAACGTTTGATATTGATAGCAAACGGGCAAAAGATATCCTGATCCTGCTGGTAAACGAAGGAGAACTGATTAAGATAAAAGAAGATATGTTTTTCCATGCCGCAGCTGTCAATCGCCTGGAGAGTCGATTGGTCGATTTTCTCAAATTCCGAGGAGAAATCACAACACCTCAATTCAAGGACATGACAGGTGTTTCACGAAAATATGTTATCCCGCTCATCGAATATTTTGATTCAAAGAATGTGACCATACGGGTGGGCGATATTCGAAAACTTAGAGCCGGGTCCCAGCGCTGAAGGCTGGATGCGTGATAAACATTTCGGTGATGCTATCAAGAAATAACAATCCCTTTTGGGAAAGCGCAAAGTGGTGCTGATCGGCCTTGATCAATCCCTTTTCTTCCAGATCGGGTATTACGTCCCCAATAACCTGTTCAAAATCGACCCCAAATGCTTGATTGAAAGATTCGAAACTGATTCCGTTTTTTCGCCTGAGCCCTAGGTAAAATGCCTCAATCATGCGCTGGCTTCGGGTTAATACCTCTTGCCCCATGATCGGAAGTACGCCGTTGTTCAAATCGTTGATATACCTTCTGACCGACCGGTGGTTCCACTGTCGCTTGGGACTGCAAAACGAATGGGCAGACGGTCCGAGTCCGAGATAAGGGACGGCGGACCAGTATTTTTGGTTATGTCTCGATCTTCTGAGACCGGGAGACCCTATCACCTTCTTTGAAAAGTTTGATATTTCGTACTGTTCATAACCGTTTGTTGTTAAAAACGTGAGAGTGGTTTCAAATAAATCAAAGACAATTTTTTTAGAAAGAGGATTAAATCTTCCTTTTTTCCTGGCTATAGACAAGGGAGTTTTTGGTTCATAGGTGAGCATATAACAGGCGAGATGTTCAGGTGCGAATTCAACTGCCTTAACCAAATCAGCGAGCCAGGAAGTCACTGTCTGTCCCGGAATACCGTAAATAAGATCAAGGCCGATATTTTCAAACCCGGCCTTTCTCGACGCATTTAAAACATAAATCGCATCATCAGCAGTGTGTATCCTACCTAAAAAATCGAGATTTGATTGATCAAACGATTGCACCCCGATATTTATTCGATTGGCGCCTGCCCGATGGTACGTTTTCAACTGGCCAAACATCACGGCCCCCGGATTGACTTCCACGGTGATTTCTGCAGCTTTAAGAAACTTAAACCGGTTGCGGACTGCATCAATGATAGAGTCGATGACTTCCGCTTTAAGGAGAGAAGGGGTTCCACCACCGAGATAAAGGGTGTCAAACAAAAGGGGTGCCGTGCAAACCATGTCCATCTCCTGCACCAATGCCCGGATAAATGATGGTGCCTGAGAAAGGCCGGTTATGGAATAAAAATCACAATATCGACACTTTTTTTTGCAAAATGGGATATGAATATATATCCCTGCGGGTTCGCAAGGGTGGGGATGCATAACTTTATCAGTTTTGATTACCTGCCGCCAGCTTCATACCCAGGTGAAGTGCTTTTCGATTTATTTCCAGGAAGGTTCTGGGTATTTGGGTTTCCAGGATCTTCATAACCGATTTCGGTTTGACCAGATCGATCAGGCCCAACACGACCCCGAGCATGCAAATATTGAACACGATCGGTCTTCCGATCTCTTGCATCACTGACTGATATATCGGAAGCGCTTTTTGCCGGGCATCCACGCTTTGTTTTGGCTCGACAAAACCGGTGTCAATCACCAAAAGTCCTCCGGGTCGAATAATCGGGTAGAATGTATTGTAAGCCTCCTGGGTCAGACATACCAGCACATTCGGCTGGATGACCTTGGGATAATATATGTCTGAATCTGAGATGATGACATCGCTGCGGGTCGCTCCGCCTCTGGCCCTAGGGCCAGAGGTTTGAGACTGAACAGCGATCAGATTTTCATGAAGCACCGCAGCCCCGGCCAGTATAATGCCGGCCGTAATGACGCCCTGACCACCTGACCCCGAAAGAAGCATCCTGCATTTCTCCATGGCTAATGCCCTTTCATCGCTTTTTCAATGATCTTATTATATTCGTTGCAGTATTCCGGCATCTCCTTCTGAACAAAAATCCCCCGTTCAATCAGATCCGGGTTTTCTTTCTTGGCCTTGGATCCCCTCGGGGTGGTTTTCTCTTTGTAAAGCTTCATCATATCAACGGCACTCCCAATGTCATTTTTCCTTCCAAAATAGGTGGGGCATTGGGTTAAAATCTCGACAACGGAAAATCCGACGTGTTGTATTGCCTTTGTTATAATATTGGTAAGCTGTTTCTCATGGTAGGTGGTCGTTCGAGCTACAAAAGACGCCCCGGCGGCCGTCGCTAACCCCACCACGTCAAAATCATGATCGATATTAAAATAGGGCGCGGTGGTCGCCTTGATTCCGTAACCGGAGAGGGGGGAAAACTGTCCCCCTGTCATGCCATAAATACGATTGTTCATGACAATCGCCGTGATATCAATGTTGCGCCGTGCGGTATGTATAAAATGGTTTCCGCCGATAGCAAGTGCATCCCCGTCACCCATCGGAACGATGATATTCAATTCCGGAAGGCCCATTTTGACACCCGTGGCGAATGCCAAGGCACGACCGTGGAGGGTATGGAGGGTATGAAAATCGACATATCCTGTAATCCGAGATGAACAACCGATGCCCGATACCATGACAATTTCATTTTTGCTCAATCCCAGTTGTTGAATCGCCCGAAGCAAACTGCCCAAAACGATTCCATGACCACATCCCGAACACCACAGGTGAGGAAAATATCGCTCTCTGATATAATCTTTAATCGGCACCTGTCAGACGCCCTTTCCCTGGATAAGTCCTAGAAGATTCCTGATATCCATCGGCGTAATAAAAACTCCGTCAATCCGGTTGGCCAAAAAAACCTTTTCCGGTTGATCGACAGCCATTTTCACTTCCCGGAGTATTTGGCCCATATTCATTTCCACAACAACGATATATTTGGCATTGACGCATTTTTCACGAATAAGACCATAGGGAAAAGGCCATAGGGTCTGGAGTTCCAATAGTCCGAGCCGATCCCCTCTCAACCTGTGGTTTTCCACTACATGCAGTGCACTTCGGGCCGAAGACCCGTAGGAGATCAGGATGGTCGTGGCATCTTCCAGGTAGTACTCTTTCAGCCTGGCGATCTGATGTACATTGTTATTTATTTTGTCAACCAATTGGTGGAGAAGGTCTTGCACAATTCTGGGATTATCGGATGGAAATCCCCACATATCATGAAACAGGCCGGTTACGTTATAACGGTGCACCCCGCCAAAATCGGACATCGGGAGACGGCCGTCTTCCCTCGGGAGATAGGGGCGATAATCAACACCTCCCTCCACAGATGTCCGCAACCGTTTCACCAGCGGAACCTCCCCTTTTTTGGGTAAAATCAGTCGCTCCCGCATGTGCCCCACCACTTCATCAAAGAGGAGAATGACCGGTGTCCGGTAAGTTTCCGCAAGATTAAAGGCATCGACCGTCATTGCAAATACATCCTGATGGTTGGACGCCGTCAGCGCAATGATTGCATGGTCCCCATGGGTTCCCCATTGTGTTTGACACACGTCCCCCTGACTGGCATGGGTTGGCAAACCGGTGGATGGACCACCTCGCTGAACATTGACAATCACGCAGGGAATTTCCGTCATAATTGCGTAGCCAAGCGCCTCCTGCATCAGGGAAAAACCGGGGCCGCTCGTTGCCGTCATCACTTTATGGCCGGTCAGAGATGCCCCGATGATGGCGCAAATGGACGCTATTTCATCTTCCATCTGTAGGAATTTACCACCAATTTGAGGGAGACGGTGGGAGAGGTGTTCAGCGATTTCGGATGAAGGGGTAATGGGGTATCCGGCAAAAAAATCGAGCCCTGCATAGAGTGCAGCTTCTGCACATGTTTCGTTACCTTGAAAAAATTTAACATTTTCATTCATCATCTGGCCCCATTGTGAGGACTTCGATGGCAAGGTCCGGGCATCTGTTTTCACAGAGTTTACAACAAATACAATCCTCTAGGCGAACGGCAACCGACCGGTCCATCTCATCGAGTTCAAGTACGGTCCCAGGACAAAATTCAACACATATGCCACATCCTTTGCACCAATCCCTTCTGATGATGTGTTCCTTTAGCTTTACCTTTCCCACTTGCAATTACCCTAGAAATTTAGCCCTGCGAATCGTCCATAGCCTCCACCTGTCTTTTTACGGATCAGAGGATAGCGGTCGGCCTTTTAAAAGCTTTCTTAAAATATATGGCAAGATACCATTATTTTTAAAGTAATCAACATCAATGTCGGTATCCAGCCGCGCTAAGACTTCGAAGCGGATTTCGCTTCCGTTTTCCTTGATGGCGCTCACTTGCAACTTTTTTCGGGGTTTTATATTTTCGATGCCGGAAATATAAAATATTTCATCCCCCATTATTGCAAGACGTCCAGGGCTGTCGCCATTTTGAAACATCAATGGAAGAACGCCCATTCCCACCAGATTGCTCCTGTGAATCCGTTCGTACGACTCTGCAAAAACAGCCCTTATGCACAAAAGCTGGGTTCCTTTTGCAGCCCAGTCCCTTGATGAGCCGGTACCGTACTCCTTACCGGCCAATACCACAAGAGGCGTGTTCTCCTCCTTGTATTTCATGGCTGCATCGTGGATAAACATGGCATCATCCCCTGGTCTTTTTCTTGTATAACTCCCTTCTCTGGGTGCCACGATTTTATTTTTTATCCGGATATTTCCAAATGTACCCCGCATCATGACTTCATGGTTTCCTCTTCTGGAACCATAGGAGTTGAACGCCTCCGGCATTACCTGCTTCCTTTTCAGGTATTGGCCCGCCGGATACTCTTCAGGGATCGCACCTGCAGGGGAGATATGATCGGTGGTCACGGAATCTCCCAGCACAAGAAGGGCCCTGGCATTCTTAATATCTGAAGGCCTCTTCAACTCCAAGCTAAAATCATCGAAATAGGGCGGCTTCTTGATATAGGTAGAGTGGTCATCCCAATCATAGGTCGTACTTTTCTTTGCCGCTAGTTCCTGCCAGAATGTATCGCCGTCAAAAATTCTCCCATACTCCCTTTTGTAAAACTCTTTTTTAACATGTTTTTTAATCTCTACGTCAACCTCTTCGGTGGTCGGCCAGATATCTGACATAAAAACAGGATTCCCATTTGGATCGATCGATACCGGCTCAATCGTCAGGTCGATGTCCATTCTTCCGGCAATGGCAAAACAGACCACCAACATCGGGGATGCCAGAAAATTTGCCTTCACGCTCTGATGAATCCTGGCCTCAAAATTCCGGTTTCCGGATAGAACGGCCCCTACGGTAAGGTCATTTTCTAAAATTACACGTTCGATTTGTTCATGAAGCGGGCCACTGTTACCGATGCACGTGGTACAACCAAAACCGGTAAGATGGAAACCCAGTGCTTCAAGATAAGGCATGAGGTTGGCGTCTTCAAGGTAGTCGATGACAACCTTTGACCCCGGCGCAAGGGAGGTTTTAACATACAATGGTACCCCGATACCTCTTTTAATTGCCTTTTTTGCCACCAATCCGGCACCGATCAGGGCATAGGGATTGGAAGTGTTGGTACAGGACGTAATGGCCGCAATGACCAAATTTCCGTCACCAATTTTTTCTTCGGTTCCATCGAGATTCACTGTATACACTTTTGGGCTGACAGGACGACAGATCGTGGCTCGAACCGTCCGGCAACCCGATTCATCATGAAACGTGGACAGCTGAGCCAAATCCGTATCCCGGTCATATTCACACCCCAGTACACCGGAAAAAGCACCTTTTAAATTCTCTAGGCTGATTCTATCCTGGGGCCTGGCAGGACCGGCTACCGAAGATTCTATTTCAGACAGATCCAAGACGATGGTTTCGGTATACACCGGGTCGTTTTCCCCTGTATAGAAAAGACCGATCGCTTTTGTGTAAATTTCCGTCACTTCAGCCCGATCATCTCTGTCGGTCATCCTCAGATATTCAATGGTCTTTTCATCCACTGGGAAAAACCCAAGTGTTGACCCGTTCTCCGGTGTCATGTTGGCAATCGTTGCCCTGTCCGGTATGGTCAGCTTTTTTACTCCCGGTCCGAAATACTCAACGAACTTTTCGACAATGCGATGCGTTCTGAGTCTTTCGGTTAAAGTCAGAACCAAATCGGTAGTTGTAACCCCTTCTCTGAGTTCATTGATCAGTTTTACACCGATAACTTCCGGAATAGCCATGTAGTACGGTTGTCCCAGCATGATCGCTTCAGCTTCAATTCCGCCGACACCCCATCCCATGACACCGATGCCATTAATCATGGTGGTATGGGAGTCTGTTCCCACCAACGTATCCGGATAGGCAAAAGGCTTGCCGTCAATCTCTTCGGTGGTCACCACCCTTGCGATGTATTCCAGGTTAACCTGATGACAAACTCCTGAATTGGGCGGGATAACCCGAAAGTTTTCAAAACTTTTCTGTGCCCAATTTAAAAGGGCATATCTTTCCCGGTTTCTTTGGTATTCTTTTTCCACATTTCTTTTCAGCGCATCCGCCGTACCGTAGTAGTCGACCTGAATGGAATGGTCCACAATCAAGTCGACAGGGATCGATGGATTTATTTTCTCCGGATCGCCACCTAGATCTTTCACCGTATCTCTCATGGCGGCAAGGTCGACAACTGCGGGAACACCTGTAAAATCTTGCATCAAGACGCGGGAGGGATGATACGGTATTTCAACAGGGCCGGCATACCGTTTTCCCCACCTGGCGATATGAACCAAATCTTCTTTTCGAACCACATTTCCGTCGAGCTTTCGCAAAAGATTTTCGATTAGAATTTTGATGGAAAACGGAAGCGTTTGAATTTCTGCTACCCCCTTTTCCTCAAGAAAATTGATATCCATAATACGGTATAGGCTCCCACCTACATCTATTTGTCGGATATACTCATCTCGTCTCATATTAAACTCCAGAAATCACCTCTGCTTCTTTTGGATTCTCCAGATAACCTACAGGTTCCCTATTACCGCCGCTGCAAATTCAGAGCACTTCACCTCAACAGCCCCTTGCATCTGCCGGGCCAAATCATAGGTGACCCGTTTTTCTTCAACGGCTTTGAGTAGTCCCTTCCGTATCCGGTCGGCCGCCTCTTTCCATCCCAAATAATCAAGCATCATGGCGCCGGAAAGGATCAATGATCCCGGATTTACCTTATCCTGTCCGGCATATTTCGGCGCAGTGCCATGTGTTGCCTCAAAAAGGGCATACCCGTTGCCGATATTTGCTCCGGGCGCCATCCCGAGCCCACCGGCCATGGCTGCCAATGCATCAGACATATAGTCTCCGTTGAGGTTCGGCATTGCCAGTACGTCATATTCCCCGGGTCTTAAGAGTATCTGTTGAAACATGGCATCGGCAATCCGATCTTTCATCACGATTTTTCCCTTGGGAATTTTTCCCCCATGTTCCTTTGCAAGATCTTCTTCGATCACTATCGATTTTCCGAATGATTTTTTTGCCACTTCATATCCCCAGGTTCGGAAAGCACCTTCGGTGTATTTCATGATGTTACCCTTATGGACCAGGGTGACACTCCGCTTTTGGTGTTCCAGCGCATACTCAACGGCCATCCGGACCAGTCGATGGGTTCCAAAGCGGCTGATCGGCTTAAGTCCGATACCTGCATCGGAACGAATCCGCCTTCCATCCTCCTGTTGAACCAGATCTCCGATTTTTCTGACGATCGCCGAACCTGCTTCCCATTCGAGGCCCATATATACATCTTCCGTATTCTCCCTGAAGACCACCATGTCTATATCCTCCGGGCGTTTCATCGGGCTGGGCACACCGGGGATATACTTTACGGGGCGCAGACACGCATACAGGTCCAACTCCTGGCGGATGCGAACATTGATACTCCGAATGCCCTTTCCTACCGGAGTGGTCAGGGGACCTTTGATGGCAACGCGGTGGGCCTTTATACGCCTTACCGTCTCTTCCGGAAGCCAGCTTCCGGTCTGATGAAAGCCCTTCCCTCCTGCCAGTACTTCCAACCACCTAACTTTTCTGCGATCCCCATAGCTTTTCGAAACCGCCTCATCAATCACCCCCTGGGATGCCTTCCAGATATCCGGTCCCACTCCGTCTCCTTCAATAAAAGGGATTATCGGATAGGCCGGCACATTGAGTTTGCCGGTTTTCGAATAGGTGATCGTCCCATTATTCATTGTTATCTTCACCTCTCAAGGTCATTTAAAAACTTAAGGGTCGCGCCTCAAATCGACCGAAGTGCCTCATCCAGCCTATCAATATTTTCCATCCCAATTATACCGGAAGATGGGACTCAAGTGCAAATAATTTTTCCATTCCCCAAACTTTTATCGATACAGCTTTTCAATGCACACTGCAAAGTTTGGCACAATTTTTTTCTGATTGAAAAACTCTGAAGCCCCGAATGGCGGGATCCTCCAGAGGCGAATAAATCTTCGCTACGCTTCGACAAGCTGCGGGGAATGCGCTCACTGTTTCGGCTCAACCTAAAATAATTCCATATAATATTGGTGATTTAATTTTTTACTCGATTTTATGACAATATTTTGTCAATATGGAGAGAAATTGGGTTTATGCCAACCGATCATGCAAAATCTTCTGCACGATATCAATTTGACACTCAACACCCCTTTTACTATTATCTTTTTGGAAAATGTTTTGACCCCGCCATTGAAAGAGAGGTTACCATCGATAAAAAACTGCTTAAGACCGTTTTCCATGACCGACATGTCCATGGAGGAGCGAAAATGGTGGAATTTGCAGGTAGGCATATGCCACTTCATTATCGCTCGGGTATTATAAGGGAGCATCTCGCAACCCGAAAACACGCCGGACTTTTTGATGTTTCCCACATGGGTCGATTCATTGTTCGGGGAAAAAACAGACTGCCGTTCCTCCAACATGTGCTTTCAAACAACGCAGCAGGCCTTGAAGTCGAAGAGAGTCTATATACCACCATTCCCAATGAGCAGGGTGGCGCTATAGATGACGCCTATCTCTATCGATTTTTTGAAGATGAATATCTGTTGGTGGTAAACGCGGCAAACCGTGAAAAGGTGCTCCGTCATTGTCAGCCGTACCTGAGAGCGTATGGGAATGTGATTTTCGAGGACCAAACTGAAGACCTTGTTATGCTGAGTTTGCAGGGACCGGCGGTAAAAAAAATCATGCACAAAGCCATCAGCCGGGGGCACCTGCCTGAACCGCTGAGAAATGAGCTTGCGATAACCCACATCGACGCTGCCCAGGTTTTAACGGCAAGGACAGGTTATACCGGTGAGCCCCTCTGTTTCGAGCTTTTTGTCAACCGCAAGGATGCGGTGGTGATCTGGGACCGATTGACCGATCTTGGCGCACAACCGGCCGGTCTGGGCGCCAGGGACACCCTCAGGCTGGAAGCCGGGTTGCCCCTGTATGGACATGAATTGGGAACGGACCTTGAGGGGAATGAAATCCCGGTTTTTGCTTCTGCTCTTTCCCGGTTTGCCGTTAGTTTTTCGCCTTTGAAAGGCGATTATGTGGGTCGGGCGTCCCTTGAAAATCAGTTTGCAGCCCTGAAAAAAATTATCGACAGAGACTTCACGATGATCGATGCGCTGCCCCGGATCATCATGCCGGTGGCCCTGATCGATAAGGGTGTGCCCCGGCAAGGATATAAGGTTTTTCAGGGGGAGCATCAGGTGGGGTATGTGACCAGCGGCACAAAGGTTCCTTTTTGGAAAAGTGAGGGAGAAGGAATTGCCACCAGGTTGACTGAAGAAAAGGGGCTTCGGGGAATCTGTCTCGCGCTTCTGAACAGCGACCTTTACGAGGGAGACGAGTTGCAAATTGAAATCAGGGGGAAAATGGTCCGGTCGGTTGTCGTTCCCTACCATCTGAGGAGTGAGGCGCCTCCTTTTGCCTGGGCCGTTTTATGGGATAAAATTCATCAAAAAGCCCGGGAGGTTATTGACAGCAAGACCAGAGAAAAAGTACGTCTCCTTCTGGATCGATCGATTGACAATACCATCTGGCGACAGCAGCGTTGTATCAATCTTATCCCTTCCGAACAGACCCCTTCAAAGATGGTCAGGCTGCTTTCGGTCATGGACCCTGTATGCCGATATGCCGAACACAAGCAGGTCATGGCTTTTAGTGAAGCAGAGATTTTCTATTACCAAGGAACCGATTTTATTGCACAGGTCGAAGAGTTACTAAACAACGAAATTTGTCGATTTTTAGGTTGTGCCCAGGTTGAATCCCGTGTGGTCTCAGGACAAATGGCCAATACAGCGGTGTTCAGCGCCATGGTGGACTACTTAAACCGGGCTGACCGGAAAAGCGAGCAAAGGAGAATCCGAAAGGTTTTAAACCATCACATCATCAAGGGCGGACATCTCAGTGCTCAACCGATGGGGGCACTGAGGGATTTTGTTGCCCGGGATCCAAAAACAGAAAAAGCAGCGGTGGTTAACTTTCCTGTTCTGGAAGACAACTCCTTTCGGATTGATGTTCCAGCCTGTCTGGAGATTATCGCCGAACATCGACCTGAACTCATTATTTTTGGCAAAAGCATGACTCTTCATACGGAACCGATTGGTGAAATACGAGAGTTTGTCGACACGGAAGGTATCGATTGCCGGATACTGTATGACATGGCCCATGTACTGGGACTGGTCGGTCCGTATTTCCAGCGCCCTTTTGAGGAAGGTGCCGACATCGTTACCGGATCGACCCATAAAACCTTTTTCGGTACCCAGCGGGGAATTATCGGATCAAATTACATTTTAAACGAACCCGATTTTGAATTTTGGGAAGCGGTTCAAAGGCGGGCCTTTCCAGGCAGCGTGAGCAACCACCACCTCGGCACCCTGCTGGGTCTGTTGATGGCCGCCTACGAAATGAATTTTTTCAAGAATGATTATCAAAAAAAAGTGCTGGCAAACGCCAGGGCCTTTGCCGGTGCCTTGAGAACCTGTGGTTTGGATGTGGCCGGCGATCCGGATATTTCCTACACCCAGACCCACCAGGTCATTCTTCGTGTCGGGTATGCGCAGGGGCCTGAAATTGCTCGGCAGTTGGAAGAAAACAACATTGTGGTCAACTATCAGGCAGCACCGGAGGAGGAGGGGTTTACCGCTGCAGGCGCTCTTCGGATGGGCGTTCAGGAAATGACCCGGTTCGGTATGGAAGCGGAAGACTTTCAGGAACTGGCTCAGCTGATATACGACATTGTCGTCAATAACCGAATCGTTGAAGAAAAGGTGGCCTCATTCCGCAAACGATTCCTTGAGATGAAGTTCTGTTTTTCTTCCGAACAATTTGAGGATCAGATCAGCCGGCTCCACCGGTTAATTTAGGTACCACCGTAAAACCAAAATGACGGGATTGACGCCCTTTAGTTTCAAACCGCTGAACAACTACATGCAAGGAGAAAGCTGAATGAAAGAAATCAGTGAGTTAAAATTACCGGAAAATATAAAGTATACCGAAGATCACGAATGGGTCAGACCGGCGGATGGAAAGGCGCGTATCGGCATCAGCGATTATGCCCAGGACCAGCTTGGGGATATTGTATATGTGGAACTTCCCGACATCGGCAGCACGTTCAAAAAGGGCGAGGCCTTTGGGACTGTCGAATCCGTTAAGGCTGTTTCAGACCTGTACATGCCGGTTGGAGGAGAGATTCTTTCAACAAACACCGCTTTGGAAGAATCACCTGAATGGGTCAACGGCGAGCCATATGATGAAGGCTGGATGATCGAAATCAAGCTGGCCGCCGTCACCGAACCGGACAGCCTGATGAGCAGAGATGCCTACATCGAATTGTTGAAAGGATAAAAAAATGCGCTATCTGCCCCATACTGAAGAAGATATTGCAGAAATGCTCCGTGTGGTGGGTGTCCATACCCTTGATGACCTTTTTTCATCAATCCCCAAAAGCTGCTGCTGCAGGACGAGGCTCGATCTCCCGGAAGCCATCAGTGAGTGGGAACTCAACAGCCATATGGTCCGTTTGGCGGGCAACATAGCTGCCTTTCCGGAATACGAAACCTATCTCGGGGCAGGCAGCTATGAGCATTTTATCCCGGCTTCGGTTTCTTATCTGCTCGGCCGATCCGAGTTTGTGACGTCCTATACCCCGTACCAGCCGGAGATGAGTCAGGGAACACTCCAGGCAATCTATGAATATCAGACGCTTGTATCACGCCTTCTGGGGATGGAAGTGGCAAATGCATCGCTTTACGACGGTGCTTCAGCATTGGCCGAGGCACTCCTGATGGCTATTCGCATTACCCGGCGAAAAAAAGTCGCCATTTCAAGATGTGTCCATCCAAACTACCGGCAGGTGGTTCGAACCTATCTTGCGCCGACGGGGTTTGAAGTGATTGAACTCCCATACCTTGAAAACGGCCACACCGATATTCAAAAACTCGATGAAATCGAGGATCTCGCAGGCGTTGCCGTTCAGTCGCCGAACTTTTTCGGATCTATTGAGGATCTGCAGACCATCGGCGAAATGACCCATCAACAAGGCGCGCTTTTTATCACCGCCTTTACGGAACCGATGGCTTACGGCATCTTAAAAAATCCGGGGACTCTGGGTGCTGATATCGTTTGCGGGGAAGGACAAAGTTTCGGCATCCCCCAATCGTTCGGGGGGCCGGGGCTGGGGATGTTTGCAAGCAAGATGAAGTATGTCCGCAATATGCCGGGCCGTCTGGTCGGCAAAACCAAAGACGCAGATGGAAAAAAAGGATTTGTATTGACCCTTGCCACCAGAGAACAACATATTCGCCGGGGTAAGGCCACGTCCAATATCTGTACCAATAGCAGCCTTTGCGCACTGGCCGCTGCTATATACATGGCTTCTGTCGGTTCCACCGGTCTGCGGTATCTCGCCCACCTGAACCATGATAAATGCGAGTACCTCAAAAAGGAACTGGTCAAAGCCGGATTCGCCATCTGTTTCAACAGCCCCACTTTTAATGAATTCGTTGTCGAATTCCCAAAAGGGTTTGAAAACCGTTATCAGGAGTTATTGGGGGAAAAAATAGTTGCAGGGTACCCCATTGCCGCCGATTATCCGGAACTCCTCAACCACTACCTATTTTGCGTCACGGAAATAAAATCAAGGGACATGATCGATACCCTGGTCAGGGAGATACAACGATGAAAGACTTCCAAGGTACGTCAGGGCTGATATTAAATGAACCGCTGCTCTGGGAAAAAGGAAAACCCGGAAGGCACGGATTTTCATTCCCCCGTCGAGACGTTGAAATCAATGAACTGAACGAAAATCTGATTGGCGAAGGACCGGATTTTCCGGATTTGAGCGAAGTAGACGTGGTTCGCCACTATACAAGGTTGTCCCAGTGGAATTTTGGAGCGGATACCGGTATGTATCCCCTCGGTTCCTGCACCATGAAGTACAACCCAAAAACCAATGAGAAACAGGCGAATCTTCCGGGTTTCGCAAAAGCACATCCCTTCCTTTCGTCCGGTCTCTCACAGGGCGTGCTTAAGTTGATGTTTGATTTAAAAGGCTTTCTATCGGAAATCACAGGCATGGACGCGGTTACCCTACAGCCTGCCGCCGGTGCCCACGGCGAGTTTGCAGGCATGCTTTTAATTCATGCCTTTCATAAAAGCAAGGGTATGAAACGGACAAAAATCATCATTCCGGATACGGCACACGGTACCAACCCGGCCAGCGCAAGCCTATGCGGGTTTCGCTCCATCCCGTTAAAGTCAAACGAAGACGGCATCCTTTCACCGGAGGCGGTTTCTGAAATCATGGATGCGGAAACAGCCGGAATTATGGTGACCAACCCCAACACCCTCGGCCTCTTTGAAGATAACATCAGGGAAGTTATTGATATTGTCCATAAAAGAGGGGGACTGGTCTATTGTGACGGAGCCAACATGAATGCGGTGATGGGTATCGTTGATATGGGTGAGATCGGTATCGACGTGTTGCACCTGAATCTACACAAAACCTTTTCAACCCCCCATGGCGGTGGTGGCCCGGGTTCCGGACCGGTCTGTGTGGGAAAGCATCTCGAACCTTTTCTACCGATTCCACGTGTGGTCCAAACAAACGGCAAATACAGTCTCTCTGAAGATTTTCCGGATTCGATCGGGAAAATACATGCCTTTTATGGAAATGTCGGTGTTATGATCAAGGCCTACAGTTATATCTTGAGCATGGGGCCTGAAAATTTGAAAAAGGCAAGCCAGCTAGCCGTCCTCAATGCCAATTATATCAAGGAAAAATTAAAAAAAATCTTCCACCTGCCCCATGACAAACCGTGCATGCACGAGTGTGTCTTTTCGGACAAATTCCAAAAAAATAACAAGATTACCACCCATGACATGGTCAAGCGCCTGATGGATTACGGATTTCATCCGCCCACCATCTATTTCCCACTGGTCGTAAACGGTGCAATGATGATTGAACCGACTGAAACCGAATCAAAGGAGGATATTGACTTTTTCATTGAAGCACTGGCGGCCATTGCAGATGAAGCCCAAAATAATCCTGACCGGGTGAGGAACGCACCTCAAAAGTGCAAGGTCAGGCGACTCGATGAGACGGCAGCAGCCCGGCGGCCGTGCCTTTCAGGATGAATCAAAAAATAAAAACAGACCCGTGGTTTTGTATCGAGTTACCGGTTACAGAATATCATGAGGCCTTGGCGATTCAGCATCGTCTCCTAAACGCAAGAATCAACCGGGTAATCGATAAGGAGATGGCCTTGTTATTGGAACACTTTCCGGTTTTTACCATCGGAAGACGCCGGGGGATGGAAAACCTGACCGTGTCAGCCGATTTTCTTAAAAAAGAAAATATCTCCGTTGTTCAGATAGAACGGGGTGGCGACATTACCTTTCATGGCCCCGGTCAAATCATCTGTTATCCGATTGTTCATTTGAGATCGATGCATTTGACTGTGGTCGATTTTGTAACCGCCCTTGAAGAAGTGATGATACAAACAGTTGCCGATTGGGGAATTGGGGCGGTGCGAAATCAAATGAATCGTGGTATCTGGATCAAGGACTGTAAATTGGGGAGTATCGGTATTGCGGTTCGCAGGGGAGTCAGTTTCCATGGTTTTGCGCTCAATGTCAATACCGCGCTGAAACCGTTTGATTGGATAAACCCCTGTGGATTGGCGGGCGTTAAAATGACCTCTATGAAACAGGTCCTTTCAAAAGCGCCGGACCTGAATCGTGTATATAAAAATGTAAAGCGCCACCTGCAGGATGTCTTCGATATTGAACTTATAAAAAAAAACCTGGTGGACCTACCGTTCTCTTGAAATGACACCCAATCCAACATCAAAGGTCATCCTTAAAAAACCCCCGTGGCTCAAACGACGTCTGCCCGGCGGGTCTGAACAAGAAGCGGTTCGAGCGCTGTTGAGCAAGGGCCGCCTCCACACCGTATGCCAGGAAGCCAAATGCCCCAATCTTTGGGAGTGCTTTTCCCAGAATACCGCCACTTTCCTGATTATGGGTTCCCATTGCACACGAAATTGCCGGTTTTGTGCTGTCTCGCACGGCCCGGTGTCAACCCCCGATAGCGAAGAACCGATCAGGGTTGCAGAGGCAGTGCAGCAAATGCAGCTCAGTTATGTAGTGATCACCTCGGTCACCCGGGATGATCTTTCAGATGGGGGGGCAGCATACTTTTCAACAACCATACATGAAATTCGAAAAAAAATACCCGATATTCTTGTGGAGGTATTGATTCCTGATTTTCAAGGAAATGAAACATCCATTCAGTCTATTGTTGACGCCCAACCCGACATATTGAACCATAATCTAGAAACCGTCCCACGGCTTTACGACTCGGTCCGGCCCCAAGCTGAATACCGCCGATCCCTGGAACTGTTAAAACAGGTGCATCTTTACGATCCCGCCCTTCCCACAAAATCAGGTCTCATGCTCGGCCTGGGGGAGAAATCCGAAGAAATCCAAAAAACGCTCAAGGATCTGCTCGATGTGGGCTGCCGCATCTTGACACTGGGTCAGTACCTTCAACCTGCCGCCCAACACCTTCCGGTATCCCGTTTTATCCCACCTGAGGAATTTGATATTTGGCGAAAGAGAGCCCTTGAGATCGGTTTTTCTAAAGTAGCCAGCGGGCCTTTTATCCGAAGCTCCTATCATGCAAAAACACTTTTTCAAGCATTGTAACCGGTTTCACAATCTTTAGATAAACCTTTGCATGATCTGATCAACCATCTCATCGACATTATCCGGAGTTATGTCGAGCTTATGACAGGCTTTTTCTACTTTTTTCAGTCGAAATGGATTTTCCATGTCACTGATTCGTGAAAAAAGCCCCATCCGCCTTCCCACCTGATAGACGCATTGACGTTTGGGATCCATATCAAGAAATGTTCTGAGAATCGCTGTCATTTTGTCTTTGCCCTGTGGAAGCGTCCCTTCCACATCTTCGAAGAGATTGAGGATATGATCACTTTTAACAACGCTGGTAATTCCGTTTAACTTTTCAATAAACATCAAAATCTCTTTTGCCATCATCAGGTCCGTGCACTTATCAAAACGGCCGGCTGTAAACTCCTCAAAAAGAGGCGTATTATTTGGAATCGCCAATGTGCGAAACCGGATAAAGTCCGGATTGATCTGATTGAGTGCATCTGCTGTTTCCGTGGCATGAACCTGAGAAAGCTTTATCCCCCCCAACCCGGGCATCACATATTCAGAAAGCTCTATACCGGCCGCTTTCACCTTTAATCCTGCTTTAATATGGGTCGCTTTGGTCACTCCTTTTTTCACCATTTTTAAAACCGCGTCCGATGCCGATTCAAGACCGATGTGGATTCTATTTAATCCGACATTTTTCATGGCTTTCAGACCCGAATTTTTTATTCTTACTATGGTGTGCGAACGGGCATATGAGGTGATTCTTTCGGTCCAGGGAAATGCTTTTTTCAGGTGCGTTAAAATCTCTATTAATTCTGTCGGTCGGATAATCAGACTGTTGGCATCCTGGATAAAAACCGATTTCATCCCATTGGCAGACCAGTGGAGCGCAGCGCTTAAGGCCTGCTGTTCTCCCGGATCGGAGATCTGAATTTCGTATGGGCGCCTGATTTTACGGATATCATCGGATTTACCGCCATTTTCTCTCAATAGACCGACATATCTTTTTACCATATCGATGTCGCGTTTAACATGCGCCACCGGCCGCGTGGAAAATTGCGCCCCTTTATAGACCGGGCAGAAAGAACATCTATTCCAGGGACAATTGCGTGTCACACGGATAAGGAGGCTACCTGCTTCGCTGGGAGGTCGTATGGGACCCTGTTCAAATCCCCGGTAATCATCTCCTGTTTTCATTTGTCGTTCCATTTGGTGTGATTCCCCTATTCATAAAAGATTTCTTACTATCTTGAGTTGAGAATAAACATATCTGCAGATAAATCAAGGAAGAAGGTTTGGCGACAAATACCGGACAACCGGGTCAACCTTTGACAATCGAACCTTGTTTCGAATATAAATATCGCCATTTACCGAATTCGTGCTGCTTAAACCGATATGTTCAAGGAAAAACAAAAGATTGAAAAAAATAAGTGCATTCCTTTCCATCCCGCTGTTTTTATCATTTTCAGGTGCATCTTCGCTGTTTCTTGAGTTGAGCATCTATGTCAAAAAACCGGCAAGCCCAGACCACACCAAAAAAACGATGACTGTCTATCCCGGTCAGACTTTTCAAACCACTTTGATAAAACTGTATGAGATGAAAATTGTAAAAAACCCTTTTAAATTTAAGATGGTTGCTGTTTTTAAGGGTTATGATAAACGGATAAAAGCAGGTGAATATCTTCTTTCCGGCGCCATGCCGCCGTCTGAAATATTTAAAGTGTTGATTAGGGGGAAAGGTCGGCTTTACCGATTGACAGTCCCTGAAGGGTATAATCTATATCAAATTGCAACTCTTGTGGCTGATTCAGGGTGGGGAACTAAAACTGCCTTTTTGAAAACAGCGAAAGACGTATCCAGAGCAAAAAGTGCGGGAATTGACGCAGACTCAATCGAGGGCTATCTTTTCCCGGATACCTATTATTTTCAGAAAGAGGCAACGGCGGAACAAATAATATCGACAATGATAAAACAGTTCTGGTCTGTATTTTCTCCCGAATGGACGGAACAGGCAAGAAAACTGGGGCTCTCTGTCCATGGAGTTGTGACCCTGGCATCCATCATCGAAAAGGAGACCGGTGCGCCTTTTGAACGGCCGATTATCTCCTCTGTTTTTCACAACCGATTGAAAAACAGGATGCGGTTCGAAAGTGATCCGACGGTTGTCTACGGTTTAAAGGACTTTGACGGCAATCTCACCCGAAAACATCTTTCCACCTTCACCCCTTACAACACCTATCAAATCAAGGGCCTGCCACCCGGCCCGATAGCCAATCCAGGTCGAAAGGCTTTGGAAGCCGCGCTATACCCCGAAGATACCGACTATTTATTCTTTGTTTCAAAAAGAGATCGGACACACCAGTTTTCAACCACCCTTAAAGATCACATCAGGGCTGTAAAGAAATATCAATTGAGAAAAAGGACCAAATGATTTTTACCCTTTAACATTCGGTTAGACATACCCATGGATATTGAAAAGCTTTCAGAAGAACAATTGGCCGGCCAGCGGCTCATGGTGGGATTCGAGGGCATAGAACTCAACAAAACCCTGATGTTTCTTATCGATACGATAAAAGTGGGAGGCCTCATTCTTTTTGTCCGAAATTTGTCAACCCCTGACCAAATAAGGCGGTTGTGCCGATCGGTTCAGGATTATGCCGAGGCGTGTGGCCAGCCTCATCTCTTTATTGCCATCGACCACGAAGGAGGGGAGGTGGTCAGGCTGAAAAAACCTTTCACCCATTTTCCGGGCAATTCAGCGATGCAGAGTGAAGCGGACGCAGTGCATTTTGCAACGGTTGCCGGCAAAGAGCTCAAGGGTGTGGCTGTTAACATGAATATGGCTCCTGTCCTGGATGTGGCCCCCAGACATATCAAGAGTGTAATTGAAAAAAGGGCCTTTGGGGCTGATCCGACATGGGTATCGCGCCTGGGAGTAAAAGTTATCGAAAATCTTCAGCAGCGAGGGATCATGGCGGTCGCAAAACACTTTCCGGGAATCGGCCGTACCACCGTCGATTCTCATTTTGAAATGCCGGCCATCGATGAGGATTTTTCCGTCCTGCAATCTGAGGACCTAGTCCCGTTTAAAGCGGCCATGCAGCACAACGTATCCGGAATCATGCTTTCCCACATACGATACATCAAAATCGATCCGGATTGGCCGGCGAGTTTGTCGATCAAGATTGCAAAGCACCTGCTCCGGGATCGGATGGGATTCGACAGGCTCGTCGTCACAGACGATTTAGACATGGAAGCGATTCAAAAACATTATACGATCAAGACCGTAATCACACGGATACTATCGGCCGATATTGACCTTGCGCTGATATGCCACAGCAAACAGAAGATAGAAGAGGCATTTGAAGAGTTATTTAAAGCAATGTGCAGTTTCCGGCATCTAAAATTGAAAGGAAAAGAATCGGTAAACCGAATAGCAAAACTCAAAAAAAATATCTGATGCAAACTCACCCCGCGCCTTTAAATCAAAACCTCGGCAGCCTCGAGTAAACATCCTCTGTCATATCGGATTGATTTCCATCGATTAAATAATGGTAACCTGCGGCTGCAATCATGGCGGCATTATCCCCACAAAGATCAAGGGAAGGGATATGGACTTGAAGGCCTTGAAGAGCCGCATCCTGTTCAACCCTTTCTCTTAACCGGCTGTTTGCCGCCACTCCCCCGACCAGTGCGAGATGATCACAACGCATTTCCTTGGCAGCCCGTATCACTTTATACGATAAAACATCCACAACTGATTCTTGGAATCCAGCCACAATATCCGGTATTTGATCCTCATCTTTATGGCCGGTTTTCTGAACGTGGCGTTTGACCGCCGTCTTTAAACCGCTGAAGCTAAAATCAAATGTGGACTTGTCCAGATAGGTTCGGGGGAAGACGATTCTTCCCGGATCGCCGGTTCGGGCCAGCCGATCGATCACAACGCCGCCGGGATATCCGAGTCCCAGCATTTTTGCCACTTTGTCAAATGCTTCTCCGGCAGCATCATCCCGCGTCTGCCCCATCTGCGTTATCTCGGTATAAGATCGAACATGGTAGATACTGGTATGCCCCCCAGATGCCAGAAGTGCCACAAACGGAAAGGGTGGTGGATTAGTTCCCAAAAAGAGAGAGTTGATGTGCCCTTCGAGGTGGTTGACACCCACCATAGGCAGATTAAGCGCAAAAGCAAAAGATTTTGCAAAGGAAAACCCGACCAGCAATGACCCGGTCAGTCCGGGTCCTTGGGTGACGGCGATACCGCCAATTTCTCCATAGCGAACACCGGATGTTTTGAACGCTGCCTTTACCACCGGAACAATCGCTTCCATATGTTTTCTTGATGCGAGCTCAGGCACCACACCACCATAGCGATGATGCACGGCGATCTGAGATGCCACCTCAGAGGATAAGATCCTAGAACCGTTGACAACAAGCGCTGCCGCAGTTTCATCACACGAAGATTCAATACCGAGGACAATCATGGGTCAAAGGCGGTTTGTTGGCAGGTATTCCAGCCAGGGTTCAACTTTCAAGATCGACATCATCAACATGGATAAAAAACTGTTTTAAAAAAAGACCCTTTGCCCGGCAGAAACTTTTGATACTTTCAAAGTTTTCTGAATCTCTGTTTGTAAACGACACAAGCAAACCATTGATGTCATTTTTTTTGATCAAAGATGCAAGCTTCTCAACTCCGCCGAGAATGGGGTACCCTTGAAGTTTTTTCCCAATTTTTAATGGATCGTCATCGATGAAACCAATCGGCTTTACCTCCAGTTTCTCATTGTTTAATATTTCACGCAGGAGGATCTCACCACCGCGTCCAGCACCATAAATGAGAATTTTTTCGCCATCCAGATTTTTCCGTTTCATGGTATCGTGAAAAATCCGGAAAGAACCCCGGGTACCGAGAAGCAGCCCGGTGATTAAAAACCAGTCAATAATAAAAATCCCTTTTGAGAAATCCTCAAAACGATAAATGAAGGTGACGGCGACAACGGACAGGAGCGTGCCTAGAAATGAGGCCTTAAGATATACAAAAACGTCGTTTGAGCTCATGTAGCGCCAGATACCTCTGTAGATGCCAAATATGAAAAATGCTATCATTTTGCAGGCGATGACGGCTGGGAGTGATTGAAGGAAAACTTTGAAATAGATCGGAAAAGATCTGGCATCGAATCGGAGACGGTAGGATAGATAGTAAGCAAATGCGATTAAGCCAAAATCGAGGATGACCAGCATGATCTGACGCTTGTAGGTAAGCTCAACAAGAATGGGGGTAAACCGTTTTTCTCGCAAAAGTGAAAATTCCTTTTCAGGATAAACCCGAAGCTGCGCGAGGTAAACCCCCATCAATAGGATCGACAGTGCGACCGGAATAATCACCACCGGTGAGGTCAGCGTATCACTTTGGTTTACAAAAACAGCAGCCATACCGGAAACGGCGCCGGTTCCGCACAAAAACAGCACGGCACCTTTCTCGCCCATTCCCATCAGCACCAGCCGGTGCGAAGTATGGTCTTTTCCGCCCACAGAAGCCTTGCGGCCACTTAGAATCCGTATCAATGTGACCATAGAGGTATCCAGGATTGGAACCATCAGTATCATGACCGGTATCGCATATAGGGACAATGTATTGGGGGCTATTTTACCCGGATAGCTGAGGGTCAACAGGGAGAGTGTGAAGCCGATCAACAGACTGCCGCAGTCTCCCATGAATATCGAGGCCGGATGAAAATTATAGATGAGAAAGGCTGCCAAGGCGCCGGCGAGGACCATCGCCATAAGCGCGCCTTGGGGGACGATTCCCATATAAAGCCAGACAAAACACAAGGCGGCAATCAAGCCGACACCGGCACAAAGCCCGTCCATGTTGTCGAGAAGATTAAACGCATTGGTGATTCCCACTATCCAGACAATGGTAACCATCGTATCTAAGGTAAGAGATGTAAACCACTGCAGCCGAAAACCCAAAAGAGCAACTAGGGAAGCGACCAGTATCTGGCCTACCAATTTTGAATGCGGTTTGATATGAATAAAATCGTCCAACAATCCCAGTATAAAAAGAAAAGTAATCCCCAACCAGCTGACAGTCCCAATTGGAGGTAATTGCCTTTGGCCTGAAGTGAAGATGTCTTGTGATAGGAGGGCTGAAAAATCTGAAGCAAGCAAAAGAGGGATGGACATGCTCAAATATATCGCAATCCCTCCCAACAGTGCCGTTGGTTTTTTATGCCAGCGTTCCTTGGCCGGATACGCTATCCATTCTTTCTTTATTACGATCCGACGGACAATGGGTGTAAATAAGAGGCATAGAAAAAAGGACAGCGCGGGAAATGTATAAACCATTTATTTTTGTTGATAAAATTTGGGTGGGTTTTTCAGATCCACTCTAGTACGTCTAAGACACAATTGCGGATTTTAACGTGAACCGACACTTGAATTTAATGCTTCCTTTGTGCGAATCTTGTTTCCGATCATATGGCTAAACCCACTCAATTTTCGAATTGGTGGTTTTTCGCTCAATGATTTCTCCGACGACAAAGGCTTTCTCATTCATCGCGCCCAAACGTTCCAGAATATCCTGGACCCCATGCGCTGACGCCACGGCTACCAATCCGATGCCGGTGTTAAAAGTTCGCATCATTTCTGCATCCGATATCTTACCGGTCTGCTGGAGAAAATCAAAAATCGGAGGTACCTCCCAACTTCCACGATTTAATACAATGTTGCACGCTTTGGGTATAATACGGGTAATGTTATCAACCAAGCCGCCACCGGTAATATGGGAAAGGCCGAGGATCGAATTGCACTGTAAAATGCCGTGTATGATCTTTGAATAGATCTTGGTCGGTATCAAAAGCTCTTCGCCAATGGTTTTGCCCAGTTCCGGCACATGGGAATCAATTTCAAGTTTAAGAATCTCAAAACAGATTTTGCGAACAAGAGAATAGCCATTGCTGTGAAGCCCGCTCGACGAAATGCCGATCAGCTTATCCCCAACACCGATCTCCGAACCATCCACGATTTTGCTGTTGTCAACGATACCGATGGCGAACCCCGCCAGATCATATTCATCTTGTTGGTAAAGTCCCGGCATTTCAGCGGTTTCACCACCGATGAGGGCACAGCCCGCTTTATTGCAACCATTGGCTATCCCTTTTACGATTTCAGTTGCAATTTCGGTTTCCAGTTTGCCCATTGAAAGGTAATCCAGAAAGAAAAGCGGTTTCGCGCCCTGGACGGCAATATCATTGATACACATGGCCACCAGATCAATTCCGATGGTATCATGTTTTTTCATCATGAACGCAATTTTCAGCTTGGTACCGACACCATCGGTGGAACTGACAAGGACCGGCCTTCCCATCCCTTCCACATTGAGAGAAAAAAGGCCGCCAAAGCCGCCAATATCACCCATTACGCCGGATCTGGGTGTCTGTTGTGCAATTTTTCTGATCGCAGAGATAAAGCGGTTGGCCTTGTCGATGTCGACACCTGACGCCGCATAGGTGAGAGATTCGGCCATTTGATGCGAAAACCCTTCCCTATTGAAAAATTTGAATCGAAACGGTTTACATATGCCCTGTTGCTTCCTGCAGCGAGTTTCGACCCATTCCGTCGGCCTTCATAGCGCCGATTCAAGAGATTGTAACAGACGAAAGGTTAAACAGGTTTGCTGCAAAAGTCAAAACAATTTTTTGACATTGGATCCATGGTATTGTAATGAGTTACGCTTATACCTTCGCCGGGCTGGAAAAGGCCGGAGAGGTGGGAAGGAAAATAGACCTGTTCAATCAAAGGAGCGATTTTTATGAGAGAAATTAACATCGGTTTACTCGGTTGTGGTACCGTGGGTACCGGAGTCGCAAAAATACTTATCGAAAGCAAAGATCTTATCCAATCCCGAATCGGGGCAACCTTAAACCTGAAATATATCGCGGACATAGACCTGAAAACAAACCGGGGTATTGATTTTAAAGATATCAAACTTACGATGGACGCCTTTGAGCCAATAGGTGATCCTGACATTGATATTGTGGTTGAAATGATCGGAGGAGAGGAAATTGCCAAGAGCATTATTTTAAAAGCCATCGATCACGGGAAGCAGGTGGTTACGGCAAACAAGGCGCTTCTTGCCTGCCAGGGAAATTTACTCTTCAAGGCGGCTGCCGAAAAAGGAGTTGATCTCGCTTTTGAGGCAAGTGTGGGAGGCTGCATACCGATCATCAAATCGATACGTGAATCTTTGGTGGGGAACCGGATTACAGCGATGGTCGGCATTTTAAATGGTACCTGTAATTACATCTTATCGAAAATTACAGCCGATGGCAGTCGTTTTGAAGACGCGCTCTCAGAAGCCCAGGAGAATGGGTATGCGGAGGCAGACCCGACCCTTGATGTGGAAGGCATTGATACGGCCCACAAACTAGCCATCCTTACCTCCCTTGCCTACGGCATGGAAATCAATTTTAAGGATATCTATATTGAAGGAATTTCCGGGATCACTCCGTTGGACATCGAATTTGCGAGGCAGTTCGGATACAACATCAAGCTTCTCGCGATCAGCAAAAATATGGGAAGCATGGTAGAGTCCAGGGTTCATCCGGCAATGATCTCATTTGACAATCCCCTGTCAAATGTCAAAGGTACGCTCAATGCAATCACCCTTACCGCCGATGCAGTGGGTAACATTCTCTTATGTGGACACGGGGCCGGTATGATGCCGACCGCCAGTGCGGTGGTGGGCGACCTGGTGGATCTCGCACGCAACCTTTTAACAAACAGCACCGCCAGGATCCCCATCCTTTCATCTCCGATGAATCATATCCGAAATATTCCTTTGACACCGATTGAAAAAATCCGTACTCACTACTATTTTAGGTTTTCCGCCCTTGATCGTCCGGGCGTGCTCTCCAAAATTACCGGTATCCTGGGCAAATATGAGATCAGCATCAAATCAGTCCACCAGAAAGGACGGAAGACCAACAGTTCTGTGCCCCTTGTCATGCTTACCCATCTGGCCGAGGAGGCAGATGTCATAAAAGCGATGTCGGAGATTTCCCTGCTTAATGTCGTCTCTGATGAACCGGTTCTGATCCGGATTGAGGATGAAAACAGGCAGGAATAAATTTCACCAAGAGAGATCATATGCATATTATCTGTTCAGATCTGGAAGGCATTTTCACCCCGGAAATTTGGATAAATGTCGCTGAGAAAACAGGGATCGAGAAATTGAAGCTGACCACCCGTGACATATCAGATTATGATATTTTGATGAAAAAACGGCTTTCAATCCTTGATGAAAATGGAATTAAATTAAAGGATATTACAAAAATTATTCAAAGCATGAAACCCCTTGACGGGGCAGTGGACTTTCTGAACTGGCTTCGGAAAAACATCCAGGTTATCATTGTAAGCGACACCTTTGTTGAATTTGCAGGTCCGTTGCTGGAAAAACTGGGCTGGCCCACTCTCTTTTGTCACTCCCTGTCAGTCGGGCCGGATGGGTCGATCACAGGATACAACCTTCGTCAGCAGGATGGAAAACAAAAAACCGCAATCTCCTTAAAACATCTTAACTACAGGGTCATCGGCATCGGGGATTCCTACAATGATATCAGCATGCTTATGGCAGCGGACAGCAGCATTCTTTTCCGGCCACCGGACAATATAAAACGTGAGCTCCCAAAACTGCCGGTTTCATACAATTATGACGAGCTTAAAAATATCATTCTCAAAATTATTGGAAACCGTGCCTGAGACGTCCATTGTTGAGAAATAGAACATTCAGCCGCGTCATTTACGGGGACACGGACAAAATGGGCTTCGCCTATAATGCCAACTATTTCCGATGGTTTGAAATCGGACGTACCGAATTGTTAAGGTCTTTCGGACTGACATATAAGGCCATTGAAACCAAAGGGCTATTTCTCCCTGTATCCGAGGCCTTCTGCAAATACATCGCACCCGTTATTTATGATGATATGCTGCAAATTGAAACCGCGCTCGACACCCACATCAAGGGCGGGATGAAGTTTGATTATACTATCTTCAGCGAGGACGGCAAAAAAATTCTGGCAAAAGGCTATACCAAACATGCCTGTGTGGACCGTAATGGCCGGGTAGTTCGCCCCCCGGAATTTTTAGTGAAATTAATCACAAGTCATGCTACACCCTCTTAATCTTCTTTTGGTTGGTCTTTTCATTTTCAAATCAGGGCTGAATGATGAAAATAGATATTGATAAATTTGACCGATGCAATGTTCTGGTGGTTGGCGATTTAATGATAGACGAATATATATGGGGGGAAGTCGATCGCATTTCCCCTGAAGCACCGGTTCCCATTGTTTTGGTAAAAAATGAGGATTTTACATTGGGCGGTTCCGGGAATGTGGTGCACAACCTGGTTGCACTGGGGGCAAATGTGTCGGCAATCGGCGTTATCGGGTTCGGCTTGAATGGAAAACGTCTGCTTAAAAAATTCGATGAACTCGGGGTGGATACCGAAGGGATCATCCAGGAACCCAACCGGTCGACTACCCAGAAGATTCGGATTATCGCAACCGGTCAACAGGTACTCAGAATCGACCGGGAGACCAGAGATCAAATATCCAACCAAACATTTGGGGCTGTTTCGGATTTTGTTGAAAAGATCATATCCAAAGTGGATGTGGTGCTGATTTCCGACTATGGCAAAGGTTTTCTCACCCCTGTGCTCGTCACCTGTTTGCTTGACATGGCCAAAAAGCACAAAAAAATGACGATCGCTGATCCAAAAGGGCCCAACTTTTCAAAATATGCGGGGGTATCCTTGTTGACACCCAACAAGAAAGAGGCGGGGCTTGCGGCGGGTATCGAAATTATTGATCAGTCCGCCCTTTTTGAAGCAGGCAACCGGATCCTTGAGACCGTCGACATCGGTAAACTTTTGATCACATGTGGGAAGGAAGGCATGGTTCTTTTTGAAAGAGACGAAAAGCCTTGCCAAATCCTGACGGAGGCACGCCAAGTCTACGATGTTTCCGGTGCCGGAGATACTGTCATCGCGGTTTTAGGGCTTTCGATTGCATCAAAGGCATCCCTCGAGGAGGGAATCTCCCTGGCCAATGCCGCTGCCGGGATCGTTGTCGGCAAGGTGGGAACCGCAACGGTTTCAAAAAAAGAACTGATCTCGGCCTTAAAACTATATCACGAAAGTCCCGCAGACAAATAAGCTGATAAGTTACGGCCATGGGGTAAAAACATGCTGCCGATAATCCAACACCCCAAAGGGTTGACGTTCAAGGTCTTTGTTCAACCGAGATCTTCAAAAAATCAGATCCTAGGGCTCCACGGCGATGCGCTTAAAATCAAACTGACAGCCCCCCCTGTAAATGATGCGGCCAACAGGATGTGCATTCAATATCTCGCAAAATATCTCGAGGTGCCACGATCTTCTCTTACAGTCATATCCGGCCACCACAGCCGGACCAAACAGATTCTTTATCACTGCGGCGACAAAGGGATCTCTGAAAAAGCGTTAGATTATTTGAAACAATTGATCGATTCTCTCATCAATTCCCAAAAAATACCTTGACTATTTTTCCAAGCTGGATTATATTTATAATCTAAAAGTTATATTGCGGGGTAGAGCAGTCTGGTAGCTCGTCGGGCTCATAACCCGAAGGTCGTAGGTTCAAATCCTATCCCCGCTACCAATAATATCAAGGGTTTAGGAGAGCTTCTAAACCCTTTTTCTTTTACGTATCAGTCCTACCCCACACCATGCCCCACAAGCTGATCCATTTTCAAAGCTTTTAAGTCTCTTGATACAGAACGTCTTTCCTTGCCAATGAAATTTGATAAGAACTCGCTTTTTGAGATCGGGTAGATTGAAATTTTGTAATTGTGTATAGAAATTATGCAAACCGCAACATATTAAAACCCATCGTTTGCGGTGACAATTAAGACTCCGGTACCAACTGAGAGGCTATTTGTCAGCCAAGAAATATTTATGACCACATTGATCACAACGCATTCTGAAAACTCCATTTTTCTAACTTAATTGGATAAAAATCTAAATAACAACCACCATTTATTCTCAAAATTAGAAATACTCAAACGATGTGCTAGTAGGGGCTGGGGACGCCATCTGGCTGCCTTTTCCAGCGCCGGTGTATCCAGAACCACAACTCCGGCTGCGTCAAAATTACTCTTTGTACGGCACTGGACTGAAGCTGCGTATTGATCAATAATTCCTTCTCTAGGTCGTCCGGGTGAGCCTCCCAGGGAACTTCCTCAGTCACCACAAATTCGAATCGATCCGGACTTAGCTGGACCATATATCCGGCCAAAACCGGTGCCCCGGTCTTTTTAACCACATAGGCGCCCGAACGAACCGACGATGCCGTGCGTCCCATCCAATCGATGAAGACCCCTTGCTTGTTTTTCATATTCTGGTCCAAGGCCATGGCCACCGCTTCGCCACGGCCGATACCGTCGAGTATCCGTTTCATGGAATCTTTGTGGGCAATTGTGCCTAAATTCAAAGCATTGCGGGTTTCGATAACAAAACGATTGATGGCCGGATTTTTAATGCGTTTGCCCACTACGGCAATTGGATAACCGCTCATCCCGATTTTGCCGCCCGTTAGATCCATCATACCGAAATGTCCGGCAATCAGGAGAGCTCCCTTTTTGCGGTTCATGACCTCCTTTAGAATCTCCTCGCCTTTCCATACCACGTTTTCACGCCAAAACGATTCTCCCATAAATGGGATGCGTAAATAGTTGATGGCCACCCGCCCGCAATTTATCAGCGAGGTTTTGTAAATCTGCATTTTTTCTTTGCGGGACTTTTGATCCCCAAACACAATATCCAGATTGACCATGGCGATTTTACATCGCAATCGAACACTGTAAAGCAACAGTCCGATACCGGTACCGACCCGGTAAGCCCACTTCCAAGACAGACTTTGAGCAAACCATAGCAGCAGCCTTACCATAACCCGCAGGCCATAGTGCCCCTTCACTGTCACTTTTAAAGAATGCTTTTGCGTGTAGGCCGTCACCTTATCCAGGGGCACCGGGTATGTGTCGAAACGCAAGTCCTTATCTATTCGTTCATCATGAACCATTTGAAGCTATCCTCATGCTACGTTTCTTTTTTAGGTGGTATACCACCTAACCAGCCAGAAAATCGTCGAAACACTTGTCCTGGACTCAATTTTGGCACCCGCAACCACCAGGGCGCGTCCCAAGTCGTTTAGGGATAAGAAGTTCCTTTTTGGAAGCGAACAAGCAGAAAAGTCCGTCTTGTATACGGCCTTAAAATCAACCATGACATATGGCATCTTCCGGTTTTCACTGCGCTTTGAAAACAGGATGGTGACATTGAAGCATAAATACAAAATATCGATCAGAGTGTCAAACAGGGATATTTACAAAAATTGGTGCATTTTTGTCAAATTTGGCCGCAGATCACCTATACAGCCGGATTGGTACTTTATTAATAGTAGGCTTTGGCTGGGCAGTCAGGATCGATCAGGTAGTCATCCACGGAAGGGATGGGGTATGAATCCGGAATGAAGGG